>Ga0307928_10000033_pt1 | contig 72516 bp, 129 predicted proteins | sample AceLakmetagen232_FD_201815 | JGI IMG/M metagenome (GOLD analysis project Ga0307928, IMG submission 201815) | Saline water microbial communities from Ace Lake, Antarctica - #232 | ecosystem: Environmental > Aquatic > Non-marine Saline and Alkaline > Saline | place: Antarctica: Ace Lake...
TTATTCAGTGCCTCTATGCGATATTTGAGCGCCATGCTTGCAGAGCCGTACTCAAATGCCAGAGTGCACAGTTCACGCACCAGCTTTTCAATCTCAGCGTGAATCTCAGCGCTAGTCATTCCGCCTCCAGCAGCCCCGATATGCACGTCAGCCATCACTTGCCCTCCAGTTCGGCGATATCATCCGCCACGCCGCGAAGTTCTTGGCATAGAATGGCAAACGCAGTACATGACATATTTCGGCTGAGACGCTCGGGTGCAGAGTGTAGACGCTGTACAATGAGGTCAATCGTCGGCTGGTGCAGGTTCACCTTTGCGATAGTGCAGATGTGACGCGCTAGGTCTTCGGCAATGTTGACATGCACAGCGCCGTGCGGACATGGCGTGCCGACATTCTCATCATTATCGTGTGAACGAAAAACGAGATTGTCACCGTCACGATCAACATGTAGCAATCCAAAACTAGCTTCGTTGTCAGGCTTGTCCTGGCAGTCAGGGCATGGCACGTCTTTCCAGTGCTCACCTACCATTCGATAGATCGTCTTATTGTCACCGCACGTCTTGCACTTAGGCTTGGCTGTAGAGCTTTCATCTACACGTGTAGATGGTTTGTCTACACCCGTGCGCATGTAATCCTGAAAGCGCTTAGATGCTGGCTGGGCGATGGTGGTCAGGTCAGCGGGTGTGGATGGTTCGGGTGCATCTGTCGCCATAGCCTCATTCGCACGTAAGCATGCGTCAACCTTGCCCTCGCCGTCACAACGCGGGCAGTAGCCATCCTGCAAATGTCCACGTTCAACGGGGCACTGATCAGTATGCACAATCTGAGTAGTTCCGTTAGGCATTTTCATTCCGATCGTGACAGTGCGCAGTCCGTCAGCGTAATCAATGCCGTAAGTCCACTGTACACCAGCAACGTCCAGCAGGTGATAGCCAATCTCGGCAGTGCGTTCGCGCGTCAGGTGTACACCGTCACGATCACGGCCCTTCACTTTCCAAAACAGGTACACGACTGATTGCACATTTTCACAATCGCTGTAAGCACTGGGCTCAACGCCGACTTGCTTCCAGTCATGCAATCCACACGGCCATCTCTTAGGCTCCGGCTCGGGTGCATCTGTAATCGTCACCTTGCGCTTGCCGTCAGTAACTACAGCTTCACCGTCGGGTATGTGTGAATTTGCGGTGAGGTTGACGCCGTATAGTAACGGATTAGTCAGCAGTTCATGCAATTCAATACATCCGTCTATGACGGCATCTACCTCTTCCGCTTTCATATGATCTACACTGCAGATATTACGTTCGGCCTGTAGCTCAGCTACTCGCTTGCGCAGTACATGCACCTGCACCTTTGGCCTGCTGGCAATGGCGTGAATCTCAGCGGCAATCTGCGTGGCCAACTCGGGATTGCTCGTGGACATGCTTTTGTACTTTTTCCACAAGCACTTAATACCGATACGGTTGCAATAATACGTGCTATTCGCAGCTTTGATCTTCAGCTCGCATCCGCCGTCAATCGCAGTGCGGATCGCTTCAATGTCACGATGCACGAAGTCACGCTCTGCTGTCGTGATGGCTGGTGCGGGCGTGGGCTCGACAGATGCATACTCCAAGCTGTCCAACTCGGCCTGTAGTGGTTCTGCAATCTTGGCAGATATACACACTACGCTGTACCCGCCGTGCGCGATAGCATATTCATGCAAGGCATCAATCATCGTCCGTAGTTCATCTGCACGTGTGTTTGTCATGCTGATTCCTCGCTTGTGTTCGCCTCAAAGCACGCGATGGCTTCTGGCAGATCATCCCACGGAATCGGATCATCGGAACCGCCAGTGTCGTCAACCGTAAATAGCTGCCACTGATTTTGGTTTGGCTGGGCGGCGTAATACTGACCACCATGCTTTAGCGCATATAGCCATCGATTCTCGCAACCCTCAATCTTGCCCTTGCCAATCCATACCCAATCAGCAGGCTCATCACCTAACCCATCAGCCCATGCCCTAACCTCAGTGTCAATCCGCTTGCACTCAGCGTCATAGTCCTGGTCAGGCAGGATGATGTACTGTCCATCATGTTCATCCCACGGGCAGTAGAACTTATATCCCAGCCCCTCCATAATGTCCGTGAAGATTGCCCATGCGCCGCTCGTAACGTCTGAACCACACTCGGATTCAAAGTCCAAACTAAGCTGATCGGTGTTATCAGATAAGCTATGTTCACCGTCCAGATAAAAGCCCACCAGCAGATATGCCAGCGCATTGTCAATGTCGTTTACTAAGATTCCGTACATAGTCACTCCTTATCCGGTGCGTATTCCACACTAACGGGCCTAAACTCGCGGATCATTCGTCCGTCCGTCAGATGCACGTCATAGAACCACCTATCACCATCACCACGGGCAGCGTGCTCAGTGATACTAACTACATGATCGACTCCAGCAAAGTAGAACGCTTCCTCATCTGCATCCATCACAACTAGCTTTTCAATCTTCACATCACTCACCTGCCTTGATAACATTACTCAGCATCAGCGCAACATGCTCACGGTGCATTTGATCGAGCGATTCATCATCACTACAACTCACCGTAATCGTCGCGTCATTTCGCACTTCGACAGCCACGCGAACATCGTAGTGATAGTAGCTGAATTTCATCGACTTCACCGTTTGACCTGTCAGCATATCATCGTGTAGGCGGTTATCAATCGACTTCGCGTTAAACTGCCCAATGAGGTTATCGCTGTAATGCTTCTGGATAACGCATCCTGCAAACTGCGCGGTATTCTGAGCTTCCAGCAACGCATCAGACCACGCCTTGAGGTCGATACACAGTGGTTCGATCATCAGCTCACAGCCAGCAGCCTTACACACGTCAGCCAGCACTGCGAAGTCACGCGCGCCGCCGTATGTCTGCGCAATGTTGGTATCCATGTTCAGCGTGAAAAATAGACTGCTATACTTGAATTGCATCTCGCGGATCAGCACGCCCTTATCCTCATCGAACATCGGCACTTCACGTTCTTTGCGCGTGATAATCTCAACGCTCAGCGTATTGTTATCAACGTCAGCACCAGTAACATGTACCTCAGAGTTCATTCCGAAGCTGATACCGCGCAGGCGTTCAGCGATGTTGTGAATGCTCACAGGATCAATGCCGGTGAATGTCGCGTGTGTAGTTTTAAGTTGCATGGTTATTCGGCCTCCTGACCGCAAATTTCTGCCTCAATTTTGGCAACTTCGGCGTCATGCTCGCGGACTGACAGAAATGCACACAGACCGATACCCCACGCCAACGCAACTTCTTGCACGTCCATGCTGTTGTCTGTAGCTTCATTTGACATATCCTCAAACAGATCATCCCATGCCGCATCATCCAGTGTATTGCCTGGAATATCAGACTCGCTACAACCTGATGGTAAATTAAATCCTGTCATATTCAAATCTCCTTTGCTACATTATACCGCGTATTTCGGGAATGTCAAGCTATTCGGCATATTTTCTGGCTGCTGGCGCGAACATGCCCAGCGCGGGTATCCAGGCCATCGTCACGGTGTCCGTCGGGCCGTTGCGGTTTTTGCTGACAATCACCTCTAAGCTGTCAATCTGCATATGTCCGCATTGATCACACCTGCCCGCCACATAGAAACCGTGGCACTGTGAGCACTGCTGCGCAACCTGTTTATCATAGTAGCTCTTACGGTGTAGGAACATCACTACGCTTGCGTCATGCTCGATAGCGCCGCTCTCACGCAGGTCTGACAGTTCAGGTCGTCTATCACGCTGCCCCGATTCTGCGCGCTTTAGCTGGCTGAGCACGACTACCGGTATCTTTAGGTCACGCGCAAGCTCTTTCAGCCCACGGCTCATACTGCTAACTTGCTGCTCACGGTTCGGAATGTTTGGCGGCGAGATAAGCTGCAGGTAGTCAACAATCACTAGCCCGATATGATGCTTGATATGATGCTGACGTGCGATGGATTTCAGCGATCCGATGTTCACCGTTACATCACTCAGATACAGCGGTAACTTTCGGGTATCCTGCGCTGCAATCTTCAACGCCTCCCAACCGTCGCCGTCAGGGATATTGCCGGTCTGCATTTGTGTGTTTGATATGCCGTCCGCTTTTTGCGTTTGCCGATTGGTATGATGTGAACCCAGACTCAGCAGACGTTCTGTCAACTGATCAGCACCCATCTCTAGGCTGAATGCCAGCACGGGAACGCCTAGCGCGGCGACGTTACGCGCAATGTTGAAAGCGAACGCCGTCTTGCCCATCGAAGTGCGAGCGGCAATGATAGTAACTTCCGTCGGCTTAAATCCAGTGCAAATCTGATCTAAGTCTTTGTATCCAGCAGGCAATCCCGCGCTGATCGGCACTGGCTTACCGGTAGATATACACTCTTGGCAAGTGTCCCGACGCTCATTCAACCCAGCGAAATACTCATCAACCGCTTGCTTGATATGCACCGTACCGGACGGACACATTGACCGTGATAGGTTGATAACCGTCTGCTCAGCTTGTTCCATGATCTGCAGATCGGACATTTCCTGCCGATAGCACTCTTCGATGATCTGAGTACATCCGCGAATCAGCGCGCGCAAGTGTGCTTTTGATGCTAGCTTTTTAGAATGATACTCAACGCTGGCTGCGCTCGGGACGCTATTTAACATTGCCAGTACGACTGCCGCGCCGCCGACCTGCTCCAGCAAACCACGGGAGCGCAACTCATCTAGCACCATATCGCTGTCAGGCGGTGTGCCGCGCTCGTGTAGTTCGCCCATCATTTCAAAGATAACGCCGTGTCCGTCCAGATAGAATGATTCTTTGCTGAGAATATCAGACGCAACCTGATATGCGTTCTTTGGCTCTAACATTATGCCGCCCAGCACACACATTTCAAGCTCGATGTTTTGCGGTGGGGTACGCTCTACGCTAAATTTGGGATCACGTGGCATCATTATCCACCCCCAGTTCTCTGGCGATCAAATTGATTTTCCCTGCAGTAATTTTGTAAAGAAAACTCCCCTCAGTGGCAAGTGAAAGATCATCAGTGTAAGCTGCCATCAACGCTTCAATCACGGCCAATGTGCGTGGGAGCGGTAGTGATGGCGCAACATTCGGGATCATGGCGCGCACTTTATCTGTCTCTGAGCGACGAAACACCAACCACCGCTGTATCGCTTTCATTTGCTGTTGCGTGGTCATCGGATCAACTCCCGTGGCTTGACTGTTGGTAGGTGCGGTGTCCGATCTATGCTGAATTCTGGATCTCTAGTCATCGAATATCACCGTCCCGTCTGATGCAAGTTCGTATCCTGGTCTGCGCTCAATGCGCGGTTCGTCGTCAGGCTTGCGCTGATTGCCGTGGTTTCTAGCAGCGGTCAGAACGTAATTGTGATTATCAGCCGGACACTTGCACGCCTGCTGGAATCCGTAGCAAATAGCATCTTCGGATAGCTGGCTAGCGAGAATTGGTTTCAAGTGTCCAAGCAGAACCGATGCCGCTACCCGTCCGCTCTTGCGTTTCTCTGCGCACATCGCCTTAAATGCTTTCCAGTTATCCAGCAGTTTCGGGCTGAGTCCTGATTCCAATTCTCGAAGTTGAACATCCACCGGCGGTTCGTCAGAATCGCTATTGATCTGTTCTGTTTTGATTTGTTTTGATATGATCTGTTCTGTTCTGTTAAGACCACCCCCATTATACCCCGTTACCACCCCGTCTGAATCATACATCGCGTGAACGTCATTTACCAAGTCCGGAGCCTTATTACTATACTGAATGCGAATTTTATCAAGCGCGTTTTTCAGATTATTCCCCTTTATACCGAGTCGCTGATGATATATTCCGCGTATTGCCCAGACAATTTCACCCTGTATTTTCACCTTGCCATCCGCTACAAAGTCAGCTAGTATTTCATCTATGCGCACCATTGGCAGCTTCATTCTGATAGGCCACATGACAGGGTTACGCTCAGCGAAACTGTGACCGTTAGCAAAGTCAGGGCCATAAATCAGATAGTGCCATACCTGATGATGTTCAAGGTCAAGACTCAATACCCACGGATCATCCCAACCTGCTGTACTTGCAGTAACAAATTCCACTATTCACGCCCCTCCGCGATATGCTCTGCTAGCATGTGTGCATTTTGTAGCGCGGTGATTAAACCTGGCACGTCCTGAATGTGATCTAGGCTAGGGTAATGTGACCCAGTGCCAGTGTACACTTCAGGCACGCCATCCTCTATGCGTACCTCTACACCAAAGTCGCCGCCGTCCTCATCCCACACGTAATATGTATTTGCATCATGGCGACGCAGATTCGGCACTGTGATTGCTTTCCACACATCATCAGCATCACTCCACCCGTTAGGCGGATAGATGGGGCTGTGTGCATCTGGATTGAAGTTTTGATATGGGTCGTGGTCTACCCAGTTAATCGCAACGTGCGGTGCTGGTATTAGGGCTGGATAAAACAGCTCGCCATACCGCCGCCCGTCCGTCACAATCCACCCTGGCGACGGGGTAATACGCTTGCCGAGTAGTTCATCATTCCATTTCATTGTGTATCTCCTCTGACGATCTGTAATCCAATCGCAGCCTAATCTTTACTTCGCCTGCAGGGTTAAGCTCCGTCATGCGGTCAATGATTTCCTGCACTGTGACGTTGGTACGAAACAACATCTCGACACTATGCTCCCATAATTTGTCATCAGTCCGCGCCGCGATTGCTTTCACTACGCCCGTATAGTAACGCTTATCCATCATTCCCTCCATCGCTCATACAATATATACCCAAAGACGCACGCCGTCAGCACGATCAGCCAGAATAGCAGCCATCCATAATCAGCGTCCACGCTCATGGTATCACCTCACGTTACATCATATCATAGATTCGCGGAAAATGCTAGTCGCCCTGCGCCGATAGGGTGATGTATAGCTCTGCTAGTGCATCTGCTAACTCAGGTTTGCGCATTAAACTCCAGCCTGGGTCTGGGTGATCATTATCAACCTGGTACACGACAGCGCCATCATCATTTTGACTCATGTAGATAGTGCTGTCCCAGCCAAACCGCTCACGGATCGCCGCTATCAGTTCGTCTGAGTTGTATATCTTGTATTCTGTCGCGTGCGCCCAATACGCATCACCATCGCCACCAAAATCTTCATAGCTACGAAATATCTTACCGTCTTCACGATACAGCAAGTCGCCATACTGTAGCCATTGTTCAATACCAGATGAACGTAAGCGCTCGCATGCGTCCAGTGATAGCATTAGGTGGCCTCCAATGTGTATTTGTACTGCTGATTGTCTGGGTGCTTATAGTTGAATAGACATGCACTAAAAGCTGCACGTGCATGTGTGGAATTGAGCAGTGTGTTGCGCCCTGTTTTGTGGCCCATCTGCTTGAGACAATCGTTCAGCCACTTATCCTGATTGCCCTTGGTGAATGGTTTACGGCCTAGCTGTTGCAGGATCACACGTCTAGGCGGGATATACACGGCAATGTGCATCTGTGTGAGTCTATCGGCAATGATGGCAGCAGTGCGGATACATGCGTCAATGTCAGGCCCGCCCATTTTCGGGATAGTGTAGGGCCACTCGATGATAGCTATATCAGGCGTGAATGTATAGTGATATTCAATGCCGATGAGCGTAACGTACTCGCCGTGATTATCGAAATCAATGTTGCCCGTATTGTCCATATCACCATTGCACAGATGCACACCATAGCTATCCGCTATCGTCTTGCCAGGGTCAACGCCGAGTATGTTACTCACGTGTATATTCCTCCAGTGCTTTCAAGCCATCAGGTGTAATTACATCGCACGCAAGTTCACCGAACGTAATGTATTCAGCGTCCAGGGCGTCCATATCACCGCCTGACGCAACGAAAGCGTCTACAGCGTCCGCATATGCACGTGTAGCTTTTTCCTGTGCAATCACCGCCTGCAGTACGGCAGCTTCGACGTCTGATATGCACTTACTCATCACTGTCTCCCTTGCGGGTAGGTTGTGTGTCTGTAACATCAAGTTCCTTGCGCACACGGGCTACCATATCTGCATGACCGGACTCGGCCTCACCGCGTGTCGAGTACCTGTCCATGTCTTGATCCATCTCGCCGCCCATCACTAGCGTTTCATAAATCAGCGGTGGGCCGTCGCCGAACTGATGATCAAGACCGAGAAACACAGTGCTGATACACACCTCTCCAATGCTGTCCATAGCAACGCGGCGATCTTCTTTTTCAAACGCTCGCGCCCATTCCAGTACATCATCAACTTGCACCGGCTTGCCGTCCACTTCAATATAATGGTCACTCATATCCTCACATCTCCTTTGCAATTACAGATGCACAATCGCTACAATATTTCACGCCATCTATCCACACACCGCGATACTCACTGACTGGCATAAGGCACTTCGCACAGCAGCTATGATCGTCATCAGCGAAATGCTCATCGGCTGCAGCATGGTTGCGGGCGTCGGCGATGGCGTCTAGGTTAGGCATTGTGTGTGTCCTTGCAGCCGCCACACCCGCTTGCAGTGATCGCATCCTTCATGTCAATCGCACCGCACTGCGAGCAAACGCCCATGGCGCCGTCCAACAGTTCGACGTCAAGGTCGTGGCGGATATGCACACCACCCAGCACCTCCCGCGCCTTGGCGAGCAGCGGGCGAACCTTACCCCATGCGGAATCTGAGTGCGCCGTGTGTTGGTTCAGCGCCTCCATCAGCTCCGCCACGGTTGCGCGCAGGGTGTCATGGGCGTTGACGCATTCCACGATACGGGCGGCGTTGGCTTCGGTAGTATTAGCAATCGCCATGCCGTTGTCGTCATATATTCTGGCGGCCCCGGTGACTGTTTGCCACGGCTCCGGTGTGTGTTTCGTTTCATCGCTCATCATGTCACCTCCAATGTCTAGTTAGATCATAACACCGTTTGCGTCGTTTGTCAAGGTGATTCTGAAAATAAGGCGGGCTGGCTGCGGGGTAACACAACCAGCCCTATACTTCAGAAAGGCTTGAAATTGGGTTCCTTTGCCTTAAAATCTAACCCCACACAAACGGGGATTATGGCCGTTATGATTCGCCCGCAGGCTGCTTATCCTTCAACTTGAACGTCACCGTAGGCTGGTCAGTGACGGTTACGCCCAGTGCCTCCAGCGCAGGACGCCCCTTGCGTGCCATGTAATCACGCGCTCGCGGAGTGTCCAGGCTGGCGACAGTTGAGGTCATGGCGACGTTTTCCTTTACTGCCGCCGTTGCATCAGCGCCCAGCTTGAGCGCAGGTTCACGATTCGGATTATGCGTGTACTGTCCGATATGCTCCGAGTGCTCGCCCTTCCAGAAGCGATGCGACTTGCCAATGTCCACCGGCACTTCGCCTGCGATGAGCGGCGCGTACACATTCAGCATTTTAAGTATACGCGATTTGTAGCCTTTCGCCTGCGCAGCGTGGTACTTAGCTGCAGCCTCGTGGTCTTGCTGTTGCGCGGCAATGGCAGCGATCAGCTTGTCAAGCTCATCTGCGGAGTCAGGTTGCCAGAACGGTACTTCGGGGTTATCCGGCACGGTGTCAACGCCTTCGATCACGCCGTCTACAAGCTGTCCGCGTGTGGCGAGGTTGATTGTGATTACACGTCGTTGAATGTCCATGTTATGCTCCTAATTACCAGGCGTGAGGCCGTCCATTTCCAACGGTGGCCCCAAGTCGCCCAAATCATCATCATCCTGCGCGCTATCAGTCTGCGCATCATCGTCCTTTTTGCCGAGAAACTGAAAGCGATTGCATACCACTTCCGTTTTATAGTGCTTAACGCCCTGCGGGTCTACCCAATCGCGCGTCTGCAACCGACCTTCGATGTATAGCTGACGCCCCTTGCGCACGTACTGCCCAGCAATCTCCGCTTGCTTCGCCCAGACTACGATGTTATGCCACTCCGTTTTGTCAACGCGCCCAGTGCCAGTTTCAGTCGGGAAACTCTCGCTAGTGGCAAGTGAGAAGTTCGCCACGGCTGTACCGCTTTGCGTATAGCGCACCTCAGCATCCCTGCCGACGTGCCCGATAAGAATAACCTTATTTACTCCAGCCATCATTCACCGTCCTTAATTTGTTGCTGTATTCCATGTAAACCCTCATACATCCAGCCATCATATGTGAGTCGCGTAAAGTCTTTAATACCAGTCCTGCGCGGCATTGTTTTGTAAGTCCACCATTCTGAACCATCATATTCGCCGCGCTCTAGCCACCATGTATTACCGACTATGACTAAATCAGTGGCAATTTCAGCAGAGCCAAACCCATCGTCATATTCCAGCCCTTCAGCTAACTCGCGGAAGCGATCAAATGATACGGCATATTGACCATCAGCAGACCCAACCCACCGCACATCATCATGTGATAGCTTGTGATAATTCATGGTTGCAATGGTATCATCATATAAGCACATTAGATCATTCTCCTTTCAGCGTAATAATAGGTTTCAGCTTGTGAACTACGTCCAGTATATCATACTGCAATTCGATCACTTTGTCAACGTCCTTATACGCGGCGGGGCATTCATCCAGATACGCCTCATGCGCAGGCGTCAGCGTGTGCGCGATAGAATCAGCGAACTCCGATACTGATACTGCGCGCTTAGTTGCGGTGCGTGAGCGTACCCTACCGGCCCCGTGCGAGCAACTGTGATATGAGTCCGCATTCCCTTTGCCGCGAACGATGTAACTTGACGTGCCCATGCTGCCTGGAATAATACCAAGCTCATTCTCGCGCAATCTGGTAGCGCCCTTGCGATGGATGATAACATTCTGCCCGAAATGATGCTCCCAAGCTGCGTAGTTGTGGTGAATGTTGATCATGCGTGATTCGTCAAGTTCGATGTTCAGCGCGGCAAGTGCCTCTCGCATCATCAGCTTACGATTTGCAAGCGCGTAGTTCAACGCCCAGTTCATATCGTGCATGTAATCTTTATGCGCATCAGTGCCGAGCGGTAAAAAGTGCAGCCCTGGCGGTACGTTGGAATGCCAGTGCGTATTAAGCTGTTTAGCAATGCCGCTGTACCATAGCGCGATATTGAATCCCGTCTTGCGCGATCCGCTGTGCAGCATAATCCACACTTGGCCGTCCTGATCGTATTGCGCCTCGATAAAGTGGTTGCCCCCGCCGAGCGTGCCGAGTTGCCTGATCTGCATTTCAAGCACGTTAGCGAAGCTACGCCCAGGCTTGATATTCGCACGCACTTGCCCGTCAGATTCAGCGCATATGTCCTGTACAGCGTCGGCGCGTGCCTTGCTAATCTCATCATGCTTATTGAAGCCAGACGGCACACGTTCGCCAACTGCCATCAGCCAGTCAACCCAATATGCATCTGCATAATCACCGCGCATAATGCCAGTCGGATAAGCACACATACCGCAGCCGATATCCACGCCCACTGCGCACGGCATTACAGCGCCAATCAGCGGGATAACCGAGCCGATGGTAGCGCCGTCGCCAGCGTGTACATCAGGCATAACGGCAAGGTGACGGTACAGCATAGGTAGTTTGACAATGTTATCAATCTGCGCTAGTGCTGTAGCTTCAACATCTTCGATACTGTCTAGCCAGATTTTAGCTCTGTTGTGGTCAATCATTCGGTTTCCTTTGCTTTGATAATCGCAAGCTCAGCTAGCCCCTGGCATAGATCATTCTCCGCGTTAGGTACACGTAATTCCATGTCCGTTACAACATCCTGCCAGCATGTGTAACCGTATTTTCCAGCAAGATAGATGATTAGTTCGTCTGAGTTTGGGCAGTCATAGTCGTGATGTTCGTTAGCTTGGCGATTCTCTGTGCTGCGGGTACATCCATCATCGAAGATGACAAACCTACCAGCATCATCGCCACCCCAATACCACGTTGTTTCACCTTGCCGCAACCCAATAGCCTTTAGTTCTTGGCATGTCTTTAGTGATAGCATCATTCACTCCCCAGTTGTGCCAGCAGATGCGGTATATCGTAAATGCCAACGCTGGTCATCATACCGTCATCGTCTGTGATATGGATAGTCGGGAAATCTCCATCAGCGTCAGTAATGCTGAAAGATGGTTTATCATTTTGCATCATTCACACTCCTGATATGCTTCGGTACTGCGGTAGCCTACAAACGGATCATACACTACACGACCCTCGCCGTATAGCTCGATCATTATACCACGGATGTACTCAACATGCAACGTCAAGCCTAGCCGTTTTGCAACGCGCTTCGGACTCATCACATCACCATCGGACAGCAACGCCATGATCTGCACTTTGCGATTATCGCGGATCGCCTCCATTGCAGGCGACATGCGGATGATTGCGTTTTGCGTTACAGACTCGTGTGTGTAGTTACCTAGTGATAGTTGCATCATACACTCCAATTATCAGCTACTACATTATAACATGCTATCAGCAGATTGCAAGCTAATCTTCGCGAATCTCAACTTTGGTCGCGTCACCTGCGTATTTTTTCGCAATGTCTTTAGGCAAGCCACCCGTGCGCTTCAGATGCCGCGTCACTCCGATGGTCAGGCGAGCATTTGTGATACGTCCGTTGCGCCCGAAGTAATGTAGCGTGATGTCTACTTTGTCAGCATCGCCAAGCGCGGCGGTCAGTTCTGCAAGTAGTGGTTTGTAGTCTAGGCGTTGCATACTACTCTCCTTTGAAACTCACTTTGCTAATTGCTGGAATGATATTCCCCTTGCCGTCCTTTTTCGCCACTACAATACCTGATACATGCGTCGGTAAATGCTCTTTGGCGACTGCCGCTGCGTCTCTGCTGGTATCAGTGCTGGGGATGTATGCGGCGCTTGCTACAACACCGTTATAATCCAGCTCAATCCAGTAGCGATCATTGCCGTTATCAGTGAACGAGATACAGCGGTATTCCTCATGCCTGCCCAGTGGCCACTCATCGCGCCACGTCGGGGCTTTCGTCTCAGCCTTGGCAGGTGTGGCGGGCTTGGGTTTCGGCGCAGTGGCGGGCTTCTGTGCGGGCTTAGGTGCTGGCTGAATAGGCGGGCAGTCTGCGGCTTCCGGTTTCGCGTCTGGCAACATCTCAGCGCCACCGTCTAGCCAATCGGCGATCAGCTTGCCATGATCCGGTGTGAGCTTGCCAATGATACCATCGAATAGCCCAGTCCGATCTTTGCTGGTTTCCGCCTCATGGTTCATCGCAATATCGAATACGGTAGTAAACTCGTATTCCATTCCCTCGCGCTGTACCGGTGCCATGCCAACTTTGATCGGCGCTTGCTTGCCGCGATTGTTTTCCTGCAGGATGTATTCCTGCTTACTACGCATTGTAGTAATGACATGCACCTTGGCTTGCAGGATGATCGCCTTAAACTGCTCATGCTGTTTCGTGATTGTAGCCCAGTTCGTATAGCTGTTACCGCCGCGTGCGTCTAACGCTTCCTTCTGCTGGAGTAAGCCGCCGTCGCCCGCCCAGCAATGTGTCAGACTGTCGATAATCAGTACGTCATACCCTGCTTGTTCAGCGGCTTTGATCGCCTGGACATACTTATGTACTGTGAACGGTGCTTCAATGGTCAGCGCGTCATAATCACACAGACCGGAGTATGCTTCACCGCTACCATTCTCAGTGTCAATCATCGCAACCTTGCTACCAAGTCCGCGTGCGAGTTGTAGCGCGCTGTAAGTCTTGCCGCTGCCAGATGGCCCCGTGATGGCAAGTTTGATAAACATACGTCGCCGTGTAGCCTTGTGGAATCCTGTCATTACATAGCCTCCAAGTTGGGTCGTGATTCAATCATCTGGCGAAGTTCGTCACACTCGAACATCTTGAGTTCATATCCACGGTTACAATCCCCAAGGTGCAATGCGGCCCACTTCTCAGAGCGCGCATTGAGCCATGTGAGTATCCACTTCACGCTCAGCACGTCACCGTCGCCTGCCTTGATACATGCCATGCCGAAGTCGATGGCGGTGGCGTCGTCAAATGCAATGGTGTTGACGTTGCTCATACCGTCGTCGCCAATGGCGACACTGGCATCTATCCAAACGTGGTCATCGACACGTTCAACGCCTATACTGCAATCATCACGGGTGGCCCCATACCACCGCTTCGGCAGCGCGTCAAGCTCGGCCTGGATTCTGCCCTCAACCACCACCCTAATTACTGGGTCAAACAGATCAGGGGCAACTTCCAACGCAATCTCTAGCTTCTCTTTCCTGTCCATTACTCACCATCCTTTATCATTGCTAACTGTTTCATCACTGCTCTGGAATAGCTCGTACTATTCAGATGTTTCCCTGTGTTGTAATACGCGGCGGCAGGCTCCCACGTTGTATCATCGTCAATGTCATATCCACCGCGCAGTAAGATCATACCACACACAGTCACATTGTCAAGTAAATCATCGAGATTCACCGGCAATCCGATTTGCTCCGATGCCCAGTTCTGCCACGGGCAACGATGCACCTGACCCCACCCGATAGCGCGTCCGTTATCTCCGCGTTGCACATTGCCGTCGGCATCATAGTGATTATTGCGCGATTCGACATGCCCGATTGCCAGCAGGTAGCCAGGTTCGATGCTCAGCCCATCCGCTACGGTTTTGATCGAAGCCACAAGCTCATCGCTACAAGCGCGATTATCGGCGGCAAGCTCCCATGTCGGTGTATCGTCGGCACTCCAGTTCGCACACGCGCTACATACGGTCATGGTACAGGCACCCGCAACGGTGGCCATCAGCAGAAACGCGCAGCATAGTATAGTGCATCCGTTGTTAGTCATCGCGTCCCGCCTTAATGCGTGCAGCTAGTACCTGTGCGTTCTGCAGTGCGGTGATTAGTTCAGGCGTAATATCAATGGACAGCTCATCATCTGGAATGTCGATGTATGGCCTCCCGTCTTGGTCAACGCAAACACCGCCGACAAGTTCAATGCACCAGTGATACATTTTTGTTGGTTTGAGGTGCTCAATGTGCGGCCACGGATCATTCATGTGAAAGCCTGCAATTTGACGCCATATCCTAAGCTCACTCAGACCGCCGAAATTGCAGGGCGGGTAGATCGGTTCAACTCTTTTATGTTCAACGTCATCAGGATATCCCTGATACATGTTCTGAGATGAAAGCGTTAAGTCACGTTGATCAGGTTTATAGCTCGGTATATCGCACTCTGTGACTGTTGCATACCTCACAAATTCAACCACTCCACCAACCCACGTCTCCGGTGTAATCCGCACACCGCCCAACGTCATGCTGTCGTCAGAGTTAGCCTCATCATACCAGTTAAGCTGTTTCATCGCACACCTCAAAGCCATCAGTATTGCCGTCTGACCGCTGACCCATCCATCCAGACGGATATTCAATGACGACAGTACCGGTGGTCAACTCAATATCATAAGGCACCGGATCACCATGCTCACTTTCAAAAAAGCGCAACGTGCCAGGTTTGGATAGCCGCCATACTGTGACTAGGAAGCCATCGCTAATGCGACGCATCTGTACTGGTACGTCATCGACCCCGATCAGCGCATTCGGCTTGCAGGTTGGCATGTCCATATCAATGTAGTTACTCATCATCCTCATCCTCCACGCTATCTACCATATCACACAGCAGAGTAATGTTATCCGCTGTCTGCAACGCAACGTCATACGCCGCTTCCTGCCATACGCCGGTGTCAATGTCACGATAGCTGAATGCCTTGCGCAGCGTTTCCGCCATGAGGCGCAGTTCCTCAATGTTGCCGATCGTCACGGTATCGCGCATCGCGGTAGTGCGTGCGTTCAGTTCGGCTACCTTGCCGTTCAGTACCTCGCGTGCCATCGTGCGCGCCTTTTCAAATTGATCATTTGTCATTTTCAGCCTCCAATAATACTCTCTGCTTGTCTGCGATCCCCTGTATCTCAGCGTCCATCATGCCGGTAATGAGGATCAGCTCACCGGTCAGCGCGTCGTTTTGTTCCTGGTCGATATGCGGGTATAGCATGACGCGAACCTTGGCGCAATGCACGCCCAGCGAGTTCATGCCAGACTGCACGGCCTGGATAGCCGCGTTACTTGCTACCACACAGTGCGATAGATTCTGTCCACTGATGAGCAGGCGCTTTTGTGTGACTTCAAGTGCGCGCACGGCGTGATTCAGCCATGCTGCGTATGCCAGCAGTAGAATGATAATGGCTATGAGTACGTATGTCATACATCCTCCAGTGGCAACGCGGATGGGTTAGCATCGGGACGTATCCCGCCACCCGCGCTACCTGGAGGTTGAAATGTTGTTGCTGTCGTTGTCATACGATGGATAGCTTAACATAGCGTTGCGCGAATGTCAAGCGGATCACGCAAAATCGCGGAATAACTTACAGCTTGACAAACGCGGTAGGGTGTGGTATAATGATTGCGTAGTGAAATTTTGGAGTATGAGTGATGACTACCAGACAAGAGACGTTACATTATTTTAGGAACAGGGGGCCGCGTGGCTCATATTGCAGAGCATCACAGCACTTAGCAATCAGGCTTGATATTATGTGGCGCGAAGTATATAAGGTATTGCCAGCATGGATACGTAAACTATTGGAGGTAAAGTGATGAACAAGCTAGACGACATGTTGCGTGAGATCATAAAACAGGCAGAGGCGGCAAGCGGTTGGTATTGTCCAGTCTGTCAACGCGGTGTGCGCCCTGAAGATGTTACATGGGAAGCACATCACACCGAATGCGGCGCGGGCGTTATCATATCTGAGGAGGGCATTGTATCACGGCTAGCGAGGGCGCTCCGCGCGGCAGTTGGTCAGCGTGATAAGATGATCGTTGAAGTTTTTGCGCGCATGAATGGCATTGATGAGCTAGGCTTGGCGGCGATAGCGAAAGACCTGGATGACCTGAAAATCACCGGTATACTGGATGGCAATTACAAATGCCCCGACTGTGACGGTGACGGTGATCTTGGCGCTGCCCCCGACTGGCGGCTGATCGCGTGCGAAACATGCGGAGGTCATGAGGATTCTTTGGGCACAGGCAAACTGCCGCCGTCATTTTAGATAACCACTTGACATTCCGTATTGACCATGCTATACTTAGATCAGTTAGCAATCAGGGAGACGGAAATGAAACGCAATAGCAAACAACCTCAAATACCAGCAGCAGCGCAGATCATTGATCGCGCAACCGCTGATACTGTCACAGTGACGCGGTGGACATGTGAGCAGTCAGGCGGATACCGGACGGATTACAAGCCGGTACGTACTGATTATATCCTATGTACCAACTCCGCTCAGCCAGAGCAGAACACAACGCTCCGTTATACTGGGCGCAACATTTCCACCGCTGCTGAAATTATGACTCGCGCACATTACATTGCGGCCCGTGTGAATGATGGCATGAGCTATAAGGATGCGGCGGACGCGGCAGACAACGCGGGCAGTCTTGGTATGTGCCACCGTCACCCTGATCAAGTACATACTAATGATGGCTCTGAAAAATAAGCGGGGCATTTTCTCCAAACCCCTTGACATTCTAACAAATCCATGTTATCATCTTATCAGTTAGCAACAAGGAGAAACGAAATGACCGACATTAAAACAAACGCGAGAAACAGAGGATACCAGGACGGATTAGACGACGCCCTGAACAACACAGAAGCCAACCTGCTCAGCGATGTGTACAACAACAGCATCGACTACGTTGAAGGTTACTATGAAGGACGCAAGGACGGCAAGCACAGTTAAAGCAACAGTAGCAACCGTCGAATAAGCCCCGCTTAACGGTGGGGCTTTTGTTTGCGCTATTTTCCGCAACAGCTTGACAAACGCGGGGAGTTGTGGTATACTTAATCAACGCGGCGAATGATCGCGCAAAGGAGACTGATATGGGCTGTGATATCCATATGTTTGTAGAGACGCGGCGCAATTCGGACGCGCCGTGGCAGATGGTAGGTAAGGCGTGGCACGCTTGGTGGAAAGATGATCTAATTCATGCACCTTATGATGATCGGAATTATTTTACCTTTGCTATTCTGGCAGGGGTGCGGAACGGGTATGAAATTACGCCGATTGCGGAGCCGCGCGGCTTGCCTAATGATATGAGCACTGGGCTTCGTGAGCAACTAAAGGCGTCAGACGTTGACGATGAATCGCCGTATATCGGAGAGCACGGCCTATCGTGGCTAACCCTTGGCGAGCTTTTGGCGCATGACTGGGCGGCAGTACAGGAATTGTGTGGATGTGTCGATGAGGAGCACTATCGGGCGTTCCGGTCGGGATACGGGCCACCGCAGCAGTACAGCGGCGGCGTGTCCGGCGGCCCATCGCGGATTGTCAGCAATGAAGAATTGAATGCGATCATTGACGGCAAAGCGGAGCGCAGCGTTCATCACTATTACACTTGGATAAAGTGGCAAGAGCCTCATAGCGAGATTTGCGATACGTTTTATGATGAGGCAATTCCAAGGCTGCAATCGCTCGGCGATCCTGAAAACGTCCGCATAGTATTTGACTTTGATAGCTAAAGGCAAATGATGATTGATCTACCGATGAAACCATTCCATCAGCGGCTAATCGCCAAGGGTGACAAAACTACCACGTTACGCGGCAAGGTGTGGCGACCTGATACGTATAGGATGTATGGCTATGGTGAGAGTGTAGGGAATGCTTACATGGAATTGCTATGCGAGTATACAGCGCCGGTGTTCATCGTATTTGAAGCTGACGGGATGCTCGACTGGACACGGCAAACGATCAGCGGCAAATACTGGCTAGCGAAGTCTGAGGGGTATGAGTCAGTAGCGGAGTTTGAATCGTTCATGCGCTGCTGGAAGATATGGGGCAAGCCGTTCGGTGAACGCTTCATTACAGGCGAGCGTAACCTATGGCTGCATAGTGTAGTGTATGTGGAGGCAAATGATGAGTAGACCACCGAGCTATCGGATTATCAGGCGTGCTTATGCGGATGGGCGTGAAGAGTTCAGGGTGAGGCTGGGCGGCATCATGGCATGGTGGCTGGCCGTTGATACGTCATGGGGGCAATTGGACAAGGTATGGAGTTCAGGCAAGCCGCACGTGTTCCGCAACAGAGATGACGCAGAAGAGGCATGCCACAAGCACTGGAATAAGTGGGTATCGAAACAGCAGATCATCACAGACGAAACGCACTTTGATCCGGAGTCACCATGACGTTCTGTGACCACTGCAGCGCGGCGATCCTACCAGGGTGGGGGCATGTATGCGACGGCGCGGCGCTGTGTGATGCGTGCTGGGCGTGGTTGGGGTATAAGGTGGAGGATGATTATGTGCCGTAACCTGCACCGCCGTAAGCGATACTTAAACGCTGTGCTGAGTTGCTGCAAGATTGAAATGCACGTGCATTCTGGATATGGTGCGATGGCCAACCTTAACGAGCGCTCTATTTGCATACCGGCGATATTCAACAAGCAAACATTCACGGTGGCAATGCATGAGATCGGGCATATCATGTGCGGAGATGATCAGGACATTATGCGCTGTGAGCTAAGAGCGTGGGACTGGGCACACAAGAAGATGAAACGGCGCGGATGGTGGGACGCTGAAGCGGAAACGCGGGCATTGCAGAGCTTGGAAACGTATCGCGATGGTCTAGCATCTACTGACTGGAGGCCGGCGACGGCTAGAGTTACCCCGCGAGTGTAGGCAGGGCTACAGCGTGACGCGATCCGCGCGCTACTAGAATTTACCACTGCTATTTTCTGCTAACTGCTTGACATATCCAAAATACTGCGTTATACTTAGATCAGTTGACAACGGAGGTACATAGAAATGGAGATTGAAGCAGTGCTGATGAAATACGAAAATCATGTGTATGCCGTGGTATCACGCGATGGCAGGCGTCAATATTTCAGGGCAGCAAATGATCGTGATGCGGCAAAGTACACTGAACGTTTATGGAGCGCACACTAGCTAGTCTAGTGCATATATTTCAGGAGGTTATGACGTGAGTGGATTATTGAAGTGGATCGGCGTTGGACGTGAACCAACAATACCGGGCGACAACGCGGCAACAGACATATACGAGGCAACCGCTGAGATTATCGTCAGTTATGACACCGGACGATCTGATGTTATGCAGCCAGGTGAGCGACTGGAATGCGCAGCCCATGATTATCCGATCAGCGTGCAGGCACACAGTAGCTAGACTGCTGACAATAGTAATGGAGGTGTGGATATGACATGTGACAAATGTAGCGGTGCGGGACAATATAGTGTGCGAGGAGAATATCAGCAATGCGATAAGTGCAAAGGGCGGGGCGTCATCCTGTCCAGCGCAGACAAGATTGCGGAATCCCTGGAGGGCATCAACGTATCCTTTGCGTCTATTGCACAATCGCTGCGCATCCTGACAGATACACACTAGGCGGCAAGTAGACTACAGTACATACACTGAGGAGGTGTGATGATGAAAGTACCAGACAGATTCGAAATATTCAAGATCGCCCGAAAATGGTGGATGTTATTTCGATGCCGCGCGGCAGTACTACGCATACTGGGCATGAGTGATCTATTCCCGATGCATGATGATGATGACTGCCTGGATCACTGTGCAGCATACAACGCGGCGATGTTTAACATCAGAAGCGCGATTGCCGAGGAGTTACATATTCGTCAGGAATGGCTTGAAGCATACAACGCTATGGAAGCTGCATTAGACGCTGAGGAGGTGTGAAGTGAATATGGAACGTGAGAAAATCTCTGAGTTTGACGTATGCTTGGCGTTCACTCCAATGACAACGCAAGGGCCGCTGGATTTCCAGTACATTGATTACAACGGTATGATACTGCGGCTACAGCATGACGCGGACGGATGGTATGTGAATCTGCCAGTACAAGAGGCGCATATCACATACGGCGACAGGAACATTTAGTACACACGAGGAGGTGTAACATGAGCAATATAGCTGACAAGATCAGAGACGGCCTGGAACGCATGATCAATACTGATTTGAACATTGACGACATGGCAAGGGCGCACGCAACGCTGGTAGCCATCGCAGAATGGTGTGAAACCACAGATGATGCACGCGGGGCATATATGGTAAAGCACATTATCGCAGAGCGCTTGGAGGTGTGATATGAAACGCTGGATAATCCGCCACGCTGTAAACTTGCTAGACAGGCAAGACGCGGCAAAGCTGAAAGTAAATGATCTAGTGATTGGCTGGCATAATGCAGGTATACGCATCGGATTGCTGGATGATATCAGTGCCAACAAGCAAGGCGCATACTGTGTATACATGGGCAGCAATCGTTGTAGCAGATTTCATTACGTGGCAAGGGTCACAACGTGGGCGGCGTTTGTGTTTGTGCTATTCAGCCAGCCGCGCAACCTCGGCAAGCTGTTTGAAGTGCTCGCCGATCAACGGGAGGATGTATGATCGAATACATCACAATGAAGCAAGTTAGCGTAACCTTGCCGCTATCACGTGAGCGTATCGGACAGCTAGTACGTGCTGGCACAATCGCGCGTGACGGACGTAATCGCTACAGCAAGGCAGACGTTGAGGCGTATCGTGACGCGCCGCGCAGCAAGGGCGGCAGGCCGAAAGTACAGCGGTGAAATTACGCTGGCTATTTTTCGTAAACCCCTTGACAAACTAAAATTACCATGTTATCATATTACTAGATCGCAAGATCGAACCTTGAAAAAGGGGCGGGGAACTGGGGAGACAAACCCAACTCCGAATAAAAAAGCACCCGATGAACCTGGTGAACAGACCAAGAGAATCGGGGAATCTGGTAGAGGGATATACCCTCAAATCTTTCCAAGGGGTCAGCAATGACTACCACAACCTTCACCATCCTCCGCATCGCCATCCTCGATGGCTTCATCGTTCCCGCCACCTGGGAGAACGTCGCCCGGATCGAAGGCGCGCAGAACACCCGCGAGTTTCGCACTCGCCTGTACACTGAAGTGGAGAACGATCTCCGCTCCACCGCCATCGCCACCAGCGCACTCTATAGCGCTGGTCATTCCACAGGGCTGGTTGGCTTAAGCTAACCGACCCTTCGGGGCATGAGTGAAGATATACCAGATTCTCAGTATTATCGGAGGCAACCATGACCAAATCACAAGAGGCAGACAAGATCAACAAGCGTATCATCGCTGATGCGTTGCAGGGTATCGACACATCCAGCGAGGCGTGTCTGCCGGGTATGTCGGCATCCCAAATCTATTGGGATCATTATATTGTGGCTAAGGAGGTGACGCATGGATAAGCTATACAAGATCATCGAGACGCCGATCAGCAACAGCGTATCGAGTTATGACGTGTATGTGTATGTGCCGGGGCTACGCAGCCTTGAGTACCTAGACTCACATGATAGCCTGGATGATGCGCGGCTGTACTGTGAGGCGCGCGGCGTGGTAGTGAAGGAATCGTTAGTAAATGGAGGATGATTTGGGATAACCCCTTGACATTTACAGAATAACGGTTATAATAGAACCATGACAAGTGAAACACAGACGGATAGCAAAACGAAACAGCAGCACCTAATCGGGCTGGCTGAGTCAGTACGCGGACTGGCTGAGGGATGCGCAATCGACATGCTACTCGCCGCCGCCGAAGCTGGCGAAACTGAGTATACGCTGAATCATAAAGAACTGATCGCCGCTGGCGCAAATCGCATTCACGAGACGCTCGGATGTGACGTACCGGAGCAGGTCAAAGCTGAGATTATCAAGCTGACCACCGCGCTGATTGCAAACGAAAGCGGACTGAACGAATGGACAGCGGGCCTCATCAGCACCAACCTTGACGACCTGCACATTATCGCTAGGGGCAAGTAAGATGTACCCAGGCCAGAGTGACAAGATCATACATGCAAGCAAACATCCGGCGGTGGGGGATAATGTCAGGCGCACAAATCGAGACATTGCTATCATCGCAGAATATCTGCCAGATCAACGCCCAGCGGAGCTTGTCAACGGACAGTGGCGCGTTATCTACAGAGTGCGGGTGCCGTTTCATCGTGACGGACTGATGGAAGCTGTCAAGGTGATAGAGTCGCCGCGCGGTAAGTGCCAGTGGAAAGAAGTCTAGCTATTTCAGATAACCCCTTGACATTATCACAGGTACATGTTATAGTTTCACCATGACAGCAACACAGACAGCCGAGATTCACGAAGCAGAGGACAGGCTCCACGAGGCTAGAAAGATTATCAGGGCCATCGAGTATGCGGGAGTCAAGGCACTGGATACGATCCAGGCGCTGATCGTGGACATGGCGGAGACTCAGACGAAACTATACAAGCTGTCGAATTAAGTATTGGAGGATGATATGCACGTTGTACAGATGCAATTGGCAATGAATGCAATGCGTGGGCTAAGAGACCACTTACTGGAACAAGCGCATGAGGCAACTGAGCAAAGAGATATTGACTATTTCAGCGGACGCGCGGACGGACTAGATCAGGCAATGAATATCTTGCATGACAAGACCGGCGGCGCGATCAGCGCAGAGTAACATTGGAGGATGATATGAGCAACTGGACAATCAGCGGCGATGATACGTTCTGGGTAGTCGAAGACCCCACGGAGCTATCCGAGCTTGGCGACATTTGCTATGAGGTGAATCTGGAGAGACTGCAGTACATCATTCACGGAACGCTACTCACTCAGCAAATGCTCCGCAACCCAACGCTACACGCAACCGAACGCGCAGCAACGGCAGACGCGCAAAGCCGACTGGCGGCACGCGATGACTGAGCTACTACAGTTTGTGGTATTATGTGGATGTTTGCTGGCAGTGGAGAGATGGTGGCCAGCGTTTCAGCGATGGTTAATGCAGCTAGGAGCGTGAGATGAAGCGATCAGAAGTGACAATCGGCGACGTGTATTTAGCAAAGGTCAGCGGCGTTATTTGCCGCGTGAAGATCGAAGCGGAGTCGCGTTACGGTGGATGGGATGCGCGCAATCTGGATACTGACAAGCGCGTGCGTATCAAAACTGCGCAGCGGTTGCGGGGTAAATGTCGTGAGTAATATGAAACAAGCTATCGTTTACATACGAGTGTCAACTAAGCGTCAATCAATCGAGGGTATGGGGCTAGCCGCACAGTGTACACGTGCGCAGGCATGGTGTGAGTATTCAGGCTATACTATGACCGCCGTTTACATTGAACGCGGAACGTCCGGTAGGCGGGCTGATAATCGGCCAGCATTGCGCGAAGCTATAGCTGCGTTAGGTAGTGGTAACGCTTTGGTAGTTTACTCGCTGTCAAGGCTTGCAAGGTCGTTAATGGATGCGTGCCATGTGCTCATAGAACTAGAAGCTATTGGTGCTGACTTTGTTTCGGCAACGGAAAATCTTGATACAACATCTAGTGCGGGTAAATTATTGTTTCACATTCTGTCGGCATTTGCAGAGTTTGAATCAGATCAGATCAGCGACAGGGTATTAGCTGCATTTGAGCAATGCCGCGCAACGGGCCGTGCGCACTGTGCGCAACCTGTTTATGGTTTCGATCATGTGCCGGTACAGATTGGCGATAAGGTCAAATATAATTTAGAGCCGAATGCAACCGAGCTAGCGGTGATTCAGGATATGCGGGATATGCGGGCCGCTGGTATCAGCTATGGCCGGATCGCGGATAAGCTGAATAATGACCACGTGCCGACGAAACGCGGCGGGGTGGCTTGGTATGCTTGCGGAGTGCGGAGTATCCTGCAGAACAAGTTGCACGATAAGGACTAGCCAGTAATCAACTCGGCAGTCTCAGCTATCACGGCAGATCATCCAGCACGGCGTCTAGTGTACCCTCTGCTATGCGCTCCTGTTGATCCATGATCGCGTATGCGTTGAATACCACGGCAGCTAAATGATCTTCGTCTACCATGCCCTGCGCGGCTTCGTCAGCATGGCGTAACAGTGAGTCCATAAACCTGCTATTCGGCTGGCCTAGTCTCCAGTTGTTATCACCATACTTTTTTGCGCCCCTCTCATACAGCAACGCAAGCCGCCTACGCGCGCGCTGTGGTATCAGGTCATATCTACCCTTGCCATCGCGGGTATCACGCTGCGAGCCTGTATCGAATTGCTCACGCTTGCCGCTGTCCTTTGTTTCGTAATCACCCTTTGCCATTATTGCCTCCGTCGTTTACATAGAATCCGGGGCCGTTAAACTTGATACTCGGGGCATCATATATACGCTCGATATTGCGTGACTTGCAGCGCGGACACCTCGGGGCTTTGGCTTCCATCATAGTCTTATACTGCTTATCGAACTTGCAATCACAGGCATTGCAGTAGTAAGTATACGTCACCATTACCGCGTCTCCCACGATTCATCATCTTCGCCTGTGAACTTCGCATCATATCCGCCATTGGGGTATATGTGGATGCCTACCCCGCCCATTCCAGGCGGCTCCCACCCTGCTTTGTGCGCATACGTTCCGAAATACCCAAGGTATGACTGCCCGATAAGCACGTACTGTTTCCGCATGTACAGCCGCTTATTCGCCTTATCCTCGCATAAGCAAGTGACGATATTCTCTATCGCATCATGTACATGGAAGCTGACAATGTACTCTACAAAGTCGTTGAAGTTGCGGGGCTTGGTAGCGGCGTTCATCTTGCCGCCTTTCGTCTGACTAGCAGACCGCCCGTGCTGTACATTGAATCCCCAATCGTAATCACCCCATTGTACACGCATTCGCATAGGGTAGTGGTAGTAAGGGATGTTGAGTTTATCAGCGATAATATCCAGCGGACATTGATCAGTCTTTTTGCTAGTGCGATCCTCGTGGTTTCCCGCGTGCAGGAATAAGCACTTATGCGCAATCGGTGCGATCAGGTGCGTTATCTGCTGGAGTTGCGTGCGTGGTCTAACGTCTGAGTCATACGTCATGCCGCGCCCATCGTCAAGCGCGTTTTCCATAAAGTCGCCGCCGCCAAACCAGTACACACCCTCATGCTCCTGGATGTAACGGATAGTCGCCTGGAATTTTTCGGCAAGGTGCGCACGGTGTCCAAGATGCACGTCGCCTATCGGGATGATCTTGATACGCTCCGTTGTATCTTTCAACGTAACCGCTTGGTAAATCGGAGTATCGGTCAGCTCATCACGCTGGATGTAACATGACCACTCACGCGGCAATACTTTGATTTCATCGCGCCATTCGGGTAGCAGGATGTATGTCTGGTCATTCCAGTCATTACGGCCTAGATGTATTTCAAGCTCGCCGTAGTCGTCGTCTAACGCAATCCCTACCTCATGCTCCGTAAGCTCGAACTTGCGTCCAATGTCGGCAACTGTGCGCGCTTTAGCTAGATACCTGGACAGCTTATAGCGCAGCCCTGTATTATCCTCTGGCACGTCAGACATTCCGCGTAGTCGATCAGCACACGCGCCCGTCAGTGACTTGCGGACATCGTTAGAGTTGTAGACCGTATCGGGCGAACCGAACTTATCGTTCAGCGCATCAGCTCTATCCGCCCACGTCATATCATCATCGAACGTCAAGCAGAATTTCAGTACATCGTCACGCCACTTTACGCTATTCACGCGTCACCTCCATTCATTTCCAGCAGTCCATCTTCAGCCCACTCGTATAAATCGAAGTTACGATTTGCAGCATACTCGTATTCAGTACGCGCACCTTTGGAATCCTGCCACGGATACATGCAATGATAATCTATCTTGCCATCGCTATCAAAGGACAGCATCAGGATAGACGCACTTTCAGCTAAGCCAAACTCACGCATTGCATACATAGCAAATAGCCATTCGCAATCCGCCTCTATCCAATCCGAATGATCAGCCTCGCAAGTGCCATCCCAGTTTTCAATGTGGTTCACCGACCCCCACGGGCTAAATACAGCAAATCCGGCGGCAACTAATTTGCCCTCTATTCTGGCAACCTCTTTACTGATCTTTTGGGATAGCTCGAATCCAGGCTTAGTCATGGGGCCGGATATGTAGATGTAAGCGGGGCGCTCATCGGGGCAGATGATATCGTCAATAGGTTCCGTAGTAATCTCCATAGGCTACTCCTTTGGTTTCAGGTTACGCAACTCCGGTGAGAATCTAAACCTATTCAGTAAACCTCGCGTCTCTTCGCTCAGCACATCAGGGGCATCGGCAATCTCGTATATCGCTGGCAGCATGTTTACCAACGCTTGCCGTTGCGCGGTAAGTGCCTCATCAGTAAACGGCGCAGCGTCAATCCGCAGCGCGTAAGCCATCGGTGTTTTTGCGACGTACTTACCTTTATACCAACCTGACTTACCAAGGTTGCGCCAGTACAAACCCTGGTTATCACAGAACTTCACAAACGGATTGCCAAGGTCTTTACCCTGCGCGGCAGTCAGTGCAAAGCCGACGTGATCCGGCGCTTTGTTATTGTTCAAGTCCATCGTCACGATAATATCCAGCGCCCTAACGTCGCGCGGCCTCATCACACGTGTAATGTTCTGCTCGCGTTCTATCCTGCCAGGGCCATCGACATTGCCTACAATATCAGAAGTCCATGTTCGCACCTCATCTATCATTCCAATGTCCAGTAACACAAGCGATAGGAATGTTGCGCAGCTTGGCGCTCCGTTAGTGACCTTGCGCGCGCGCTTGCGTAAGGTGTTGCAATATCCAGCATCGTGAATGTTGCCAGATAGCTCAGCGATTTTATTCATCGAGCACCTCCCAGTATTCAAATACTCCAGCTTCCGCAATATCACGCGGACTCCAGCGTTGCGGCTCAATGCGTGCGTTGACCTTGCGCGGGCCTCCCAGTGCTAGTGCGTGCCGCTGCCCATTCCATGCGTTGCTGTAGCTTAATGCGTCTCTCACGGCCTCTGAGCAGAATAGCTTACCCGCCCAGCGCCAGCCGACAAACCATCGCATGATCGCAAAGACCAGCCCCCATACGTTGTATGTATCGTGACGGTGATCTTTAATCCACTGCCGCAATCCGTGAGTACTGAGTTTCGCGCTAGCTGTTTTGCTCAGGAAAAAGCCGACCGCTCCGAAAGGATACGCGGCCAGCCTGTCAGCAAGCGGAGTAATCACCATCCCGCCTTTCGGCCACGGGAATAATTTAGTGACTGTAAACTCTACGAGTGACAGCACGCCGTCAACCTGCACAACGATCCCCATATGCACGATGTTGTGAAATCCATTGTTATCCCCGCCGTTGTAGAGTTGACCAGCGCGAATGAAGTTGTGTCCGACATTCCAGCGGTTAGCGACAAATCCTACAACGTCGCCTTCCCTTAGATGATTTAGCATTCGCCCTCCTGACGTACCGTCGCCGTATCCACCGCTTTGATTTTAGCGGCAGATCGTCAAATTCCCCTGACGTAATCGGCATAGCCATGATGATCCTCCAGACCATTAACAGTCCGATCAATTAGACTCTGTGGTTTTGCTCATCGAAACATCTGGCATTATAGCATGGACTTCGCCAGGTGTCAAGTCACCCCGCATAGCATTACGGGCGGCTGCGATTTCTTCAGCTAGCCAGATCATGCCGATGTCCTCTTCAGCAGGCGTGAACGTTGCATTCGGCAGCGTAGCCAGCAGCTTATTCAGCAGTGCGGTCGTGGTGATAATCTCGCCATCGTCAAACTGGATATCGCCACGCACCATCAGGTAGTGAGCAATGCGGATCAGGTAGCCCTCTGGCACGCCTGACTCGTTGACGCGATAGAACACCGCAGTCATAACGGGCGATACACGGCTGATACCTGTCCAGATATCAACCCAGTCACCATCGCTCAGATTCTCGGCGGCTTTTTCTAGCCCGTATGCAAACAGCACATCCTTAACGGCGTCATCCGGATCGTCGCCCATCGAAGCGCTGCGCAAGTCAGTCAGCAGCCCGCCGATTTCGGCTGTGATCATCGGCAATCCGTCTGGTAAATCCACATCGAGCGATCTCAGAATGCCAGCGGCAATCGGAACATACTCGTGAATGATCGTGGCGATTTCCTCATACATACAGTACGTGTCTTCTTTAGCTACCGCTGGAGTTGCCAGCAGGATAGCTGCAATGCAAATTATAATGATACGCTTCATAGTACACTCCTCTACTTAAAAACAATACCTGCCGTCACAGCGACTAGCGTTAGAATCGTTGTAGTTAAAATCCAGTTCACGCGCAATTCCAAAGCACATAACCTCTTTTCAGTGTAGTCGTTTGTGGTTTCCTGACTTGCGCGAAACTTTTCCATCTCGCCCATGTCTCCGCTCATTTTACCTAGCTTTTCCTTTACCCAATCTTCAGTTGCAACGCCGTTGCCCATGTCAACCCCTACAGTGTAGATTACACTTCAACGTCCATTTCATTAGTCGGCAACGCGGTAATCGTCATTGTGTTAGTCGGCATATCGGTGACGGTCATCACCAGCACACCTGCAAGTCCGACGATGGCCTTGGTAAGTGTAACATCGCTGCCAACGAGATTATACACGCCGGAGTCGGCACTTGTCAACCAGCCATGCAATAGGTCTGCCGACGTGCCGGTGACAATATACGTCCCGCCGTCCGCAGTCAGCGTATAGGTCGAACCGCCTTTCGTCAGTGTTACATCGAAGCCGACTAGATTATAGTTACCACCTGTAGCGGTCAGCAGATAAGTACGCAGCAAGTCAGCGGTCTGTCCGGTGACTACATACGTGCCGCCGTTTGCCGTGACTAGATAGCCGTGCAGCAAGTCTGCCGACGTGCCGGTCTCCGCGTAAGCTCCACCGGTCGCCGTAACTAGATACCCGCGTAACAGATCAGCGGCAGTGCCAGTCTCGGTATAAGCTCCACCGGTCGCACCAAGTTTGCGGGCGTGCAATAAATCAGCGGCAGTGCCGGTCTCGACATAAGCGCCAGCGGCAGCGGCCATCGTGAATCCATAGTACAGCCCAGCGTCGCTACCAGTTTCCGCATACGTGCCACCTGTTGCGCCAAGTAGGTATGCGTGCAGTAGATCAGCGGCAGTGCCGGTCTCGACATAAGCGCCAGCGGCAGCGGCCATCGTGAATCCATAGTACAGCCCAGCGTCGCTACCAGTTTCCGCATACGTGCCACCAACCGCGCCCAGTAGATAACCGTGCAGTAAGTCCGCAGCGGTTCCCGTCTCCGCATAACTGCCGCCTGTTGCCGTAACTTTCCGACCGTGCAGCAATCCCGCAGCGCTACCCGTCTCGGTATAGCTACCAGCATCAGCAGCCATAGTGAATCCGTAGTACAACCCCGCCGCCGTGCCGGTAAGTGCATACGTGCCGCCCGTTGCGCCAAGTAGGTATGCGTGCAGTAGATCAGCGGCAGTACCAGTCTCGTGAAACTCACCGCCAACTGCGGGCAGTGTGTAAGTTGACCCGCCTACAGTGTAGGTAATGACTAGTTTAGGGTCGTAGTCGGTGCCTGCTTCGTCGGCGCACCTCGTTTCCGTGTATGCAAATCCGCCACTAGACCAACTCGGCTCTGTGTTGCTCCGGTCAGATTCATAGCGTCCGCCAAGTTTGGTAATGCTGGTTTTAGAGATTGCGGCAATGCCTGCTGGGTTTAATGTAATATCTGTATATACAGTGTCATTAGCTGTAATAGTAGATACTGCGACTGCTGTTGCATATAGCGTGGTGCCGACTTGAGCATAATCAGCATTGACTATGGCGTTGTTGTTTGCCGGAGTGCTGCCGACAAGTGCAATCGAATCAGTAAATGGGTCACTCTTTTGTGTAAACCATAAACTGAACACTGCACTGGAAATACTGGCTCCGCTTGTCAGTGCCGACGTATCCAGCGTCCATATATTCCGCCTAAGTAAACTCCATTCATCTTGCGTGGTAGTGGCCTGCAGGGCCAGGTAAGCTGTGGCATTAGTATCGCCGCTGCCATTGCCAGCCGCCGCCCTGATGGTTGCCCATATTGCATCTGCCGATGACTGCACATAGCCATCCACCGTAGTATTGCCAGTGCCAGCATCAGGATATACGGTCAACGTGCTGATACATCCACCTCCTCTACTGCGCTACAGATGCACACTACTTCGCCTCCAGCTTCACGACCTGCTTGGAGATCACGGTGTACAGCGTTTTCAGCTTGGCAATCTGACCATTGCAGAACGTCCGCAGCTCATCGTCAGTGCTGATCTTGCCGAAGTCTTTTTCGGTGAACTTCACTGCCGGACGCCCATCCTCAACCACGCCTTCAACTGTGCTGTCAGTGATGGTTTCCTTGACCTTGAGTACGGTGGTTTCCTTGCTGATCTTGGCGCTATCCACAGTCCAATATTCAGCACCGGCTGACGGTCGCAGTGTGTAAAATTTCAGCGGAACTGGAGTGCCGTCCTTGTCAGTTTGCGGCGTGAACTTAGACTCATAATCACCGGAGATGATGAACGAATTGTCCTTGATAGCAACAATGGACAGCTCGCCGCTGCTTGCCTTGTCCAAAGATTCGAGCGTGTACTTCGCCGACCAGTCGGGTGCCTTTGCGCTGATAACTGGATCACGCGGATGCACACGCTTACCGCGAACGTACTTCTGATATGACTTGCCATCTTCATCCACCGCGGCAACGTATTCACACTCGCTGTAGAATTTCACGTCCGCCCAGTCGATATGCACACCGTCTAAGCGATGTACCGCCGCCCATTTGTAGTCGGTGTATGCCATGCTAAGCCACCGTCAGAATGCTCGCACCGAAATCGACCGTGAATGTCTCGCCTGTTGCAACATCCACCGCACTGCCGTAATCCCAATACGCGATCAACGGGCTACCGGCATACGAGCTATTTAGCAGCACGACATACCTGAACTGTGCAATCGCTCCGCCTGCAGCCGTGAATACGTGATCGGTGCCAGCAAGCGTGGCAGTACCGGCAGTCTCAGACCACGTTGTACCCGCAACAGTGCCGCCGCCTGTCGAATACCCGTTGCCGTCTGCAATCTCGGTAATGTCAGCCAGCAGAGCGTCAGTCGCAACCGTCGGCGCGGTGTTGGTCAATGCGAGTTTGAGTGTGTCGTTTGGAAAGTCGTGGAATGCCGCACCCAAATCCTCTACAAACTGATCGTATTTTACAAAACTAGCCATGTGTTGATAGCCTCCTAGCTAAACTTATCCACTACCAGAAATCTCTCCTGAGTAGTGCGTGAAAATGTGTAGAGCTTTGTGCTCTTTACAACATCCATGTATACATCGTAGTGGTCAACCTCATCAGCCCACCATGTTGTAATTGGCGTAAGTGTAATCTCGCCTGCCGTTGCGTCAGTGACACTCAATAGTCCCGTGAGATTATCAGTGGAATCCTCCACGCCAGTATTCGCCTGTCGCCGCAATGTTGCGGATGTAATGCCTGTCAGGTTGAATGCTGCGCTGTTACGTGTCAATGTAAATACAACATCCTCCGTTTCGCCTACTCGTACAGTCTGTGACATATCACCTCCTAATCTGCGTACATGTACACTTTAATCCAGTCTATATCTAGCTGTAATGTTATATCTTCCAACGCTACCTCACTCGCGCCTTGCGCCCACACGCCCGCGCGTAAGCACTCATTCCATCCGCCAACGTCAGTACCGGCAGCGGCAAGCGTTGCGATGTACCAAACGCCATCGGACATACTGCCGAGTTGATCCGCAGACTTCGCGGTATTTGCGAGTACATCAGCAGTGGTAACGTCATTGACGACTAAGTACACGTTATCGAAGTTAGCCACGGTGTTTACTCTGATGCGCGCTTGCACGTATACGCGGCAGTTATCGTTGTTATCACCCTGACGCCCGAACGGACTCCAGACGGCAACCTGTGATTGATTCGATTGTATGTAGTCAGGATCAGCGAATACTACGTTAGCCTGCCACGTCCAGCGGCCAAATGACGTTAAGCCGCCTTCGTTTGTAAAGTCAAATCCGCCCGTATTGCTGGCAGTTACGGTGCCAATCGCTACAGCGGTCGCGGGGTATTTCAAGCTGTCCCACGTTTTGCCGGTAGCGGCATTCTGCGCGGCCGTCCAGCCAGCGAAGTAATGCGGCGTGCGCTGCGTCAGGTCGTGGCGATTGGCGTCTGAGTCGATAGCGTATAGCCTGCCATCGTCACCGGCGATAGCGCGGACATAGCCAGCTTCCGGAGCATCGGATAGGGGGGTATTTGAGGACTCCCCCATATCATGCCAATTGTCAGAAACAACACGCGGGAATTTGCCTTCATATGCTGCATTATCCGCCGAAGCGCAAACACCTTCAACTCCAATGGTTTCACCAGTTGCGCCAGTAGCTTGGCCCAACATCGCGCGCCCATCGTTAACAGTGCCGGTGTATTCGCCTACAATAGGCCCGGTGTCGCTACTTACCACTTCTATCCTATCATTCACCGTGGCCGGTGTAAGCGCAGTGCCAATGCGTTGCCAGTAATTCACACCGAGCGGGCCTGTCTCAGTTCCGTCATCTTCCAGATAATACAGCCCATCTGCGAGTGCATAAACTCGCCAATCATCTGCCGCTGGATTGGCAGGGGTGCTGCCCAGTTCATCTAAGTCAGCCCACGTGCTTATCTTGACACTATCTATCGACAATCCGTAACCAGGGCCGTCGCATCGTACTGATAGTGCGTTTTCGGTATCGGTTGCATCATCCTGTATGATCTCGACTACTGGCTTATCAGTTTCGGCGTCTACCAAGTCACGCTCGATACGCACCGTGTAGCCTTTTTCCGTGGCGCTATCGTTGCCGTTAATGTCCAACACTCCAGCGGGTGTGGCCGTGCTGATACCGATGCGATCCTTTGACGCATCAGTGTAGATTAGGTTGATGTCGTTTTCACCCTCAACTCTAAAGTCAATGTCAACACCGTCTTCGTTGATAACTGCACGATCAGGCCACAGGTCTAAGACACTTTTGAATGTGCTGTCAACCTGCATTTCGATACCAAGCCCACCGTCTTCCGAGCCTGCTATCACGTTTTCAGAATACGCACGCAAACGCACGTAATCTGTCATGGCGGGCGTGGAGTTATTGCCGCTGAATAGTAGCTCGCCAAGTATGTCATTGTTCGCCTGTGTTGCGGAGTCATGCTCAAAGGTGATCGTCGGGCCTGAAACATCAGCGCCAGTATACGTCAGCTTGAACATTTCATCATCGGTGGCGTTAGGAATCTCTACCGTATCATCGGCAGTTGCCGGCGAAAGCACAACGCCGTTACGTTGCCATAGGGACGCTACGTTGATTTGATCCCACACCGCAGCGGTGGCCGTATCGTCAACGCTCTTGTAGGCTATGTCAGTTGCTGTATCTACCCAAGTATCGCCAGTAAAGAATGTGCCGTTACCGCCCGTACCTACGTTATCATCGTTCGCATCCGGCGGTGAAGTATCTGTATAGCGTTGTACCGCGTGTGTGTGATTGCCAACCTTTCGATTGCCAGCGTCTAACCCTGAAAGCTGCCCGTGATCGCTAGTGCTTACCTCTACACGGCTGATCGTTTCACTACGCCAATCAATGTAATCGTCGCCCTCATCAGTGCTGACAATCCGCGCGTTAATAGCAGACGCATATGCCGTATTGGTCTGGTAAATCACCGTGGCAATAGGGCGAATCTCTGGCAGCAGAATATCATTAGTGACCAAGCTAAGCACTTCAGTTTTAGCACCCTCGCGCGCCGCTGGCTTGTTGCCATAGGTAGCCTGCCCCATCAGTGAGATCATGGGTTTATCTTTTTCAGTTGTGGCGAATACATGGTAAAGAACATACTTGCCACTGTCAGCTTCGGTAAGTTGCCATGCGCCGCCTGTGTACTCATTCCAAGCCAACCTGTCAGCGGATGTATTATCGAACGTCCGCGCGCTGAATCCAGCTACCACAGTCTGCCGTAAGTTGCCATCAGCGCCATCTAAATGATAGACTGGCAATCCAGTGGTACTCAATACTGCGCTGATAGGTAGATAAATATCCTCATCAGCGACAGCGCCAACGTCAACGCCGAACTGTGCATCGGCGGTTGCCCCGCCACCGTCAACGCTAAACGTATTCAGGCCAAGCCCGCTGAAGTATTGCAATCCTAAAGCGAAGTGTAAATAGGCGTGAGTATCCGGCGACATGCGTTCGGCGTGCCGCTCCTCGCCTATGTAGTTTCCCTCCGGTGTTGACGCATCCCAGTAGATGAAACTCACCAAAGCATAGTTGCGGATCAGGTCGGAGATGTTCTCAACAGTAGGATTGGCAAGCGCAGTAAGCGTTGCGCCATCGTAGTAGATTGCATGCACGCCCTCGGTATTATCAATCTGCACCGTGTCGCCAGTCGCCGTATATTTCACTCCAACTACCCAGTAGTTAAAGTCAGTGCCAGTCGGCTGGATGCTGAGCGTGCGATCAGGCCCGGTGTCCGTCCAGGTCAGGGTGCTGAGTGTGCGATCATCGAAGCCGTTCTGATTCCATTCAGGACGTGTGGGCCACAGGTCATCTACAGCTATCTCAATATCCTGAGCAGCTTGCGTGAGCAGTACACCGTAACCCTCAGACAGCGTAACGTCGTCAACTAACGCAGTTTCGCCAGCCTTGGCAAGCGTGAAATAATCACCGCCACTGCCGCCTGGTTGTGTGTCTGCATTCTGGAATCCAGCGGACGTGAAAGTCGCAGGTGATACCGGCGCATCATCACCCGATACTTGTTCGATCAGGTCGATAATATCCGGCACATCATTCAGTGCTGGGCGTTTGATCTTTGGTTTAGACATTAGCTAATGTTACTCGCTGCATAGTTCAATACTGTATAGTCAATTGTCGTCGCTTCGCCGTCTACTGAGATTGTAAACTCGCGCATTACTCCGGTGTAATCCACACCGCCGCCGTCCTCATCAGTGGCAATCGTATCGCCAAGTTCAGGCTTTGAGGCTAGCACACCTGGATAACTGTAGCTATGCTGTTTATACAGGATCAGGCTTGACTCAAGATACGCACGCCCGATGGTCAACGCTGCCGCTTCGGATGCCGCGCCAATGTTGATATTGTGTACACGTTGCGCACCCGCTGATCCGTCGGCATTCACACCGCCGCGTAACTTCACATGCGCGTTCACGTCATAGAGATACTGCGGCAATGTTTTGTTCAGTACATCATCCGTAGTCTGCACTAGAGCATACTTTGTGATGTTACCCATAATGCGAATGTTGTGGATTGCCGCCCAGTACTTATGCCCGCTATCTACCGGCCCCGCCATGTATTCCCAGACCACACGTACTGCGTTTACTTGCGGTAATGCAAACTGTTTCAGATTAAGCTCTACAGTCTTGGCAGTACGCCCGATATTACCTTTGGCTGTACCCTGTAGCTTAGTGCCGAGATTCTGCCATGTGCCGGTGTGAGTTGCGTCATTAAAATCAGTGCAGCCATCTATGCGCAGTACGTAGGTTTCGTCTGTGTTGTGACGTGTGCGATCCTCAGTCGAACGATAAGCGTTTACCCGTAATACGATTTCGTCAAGGTCAACGGACGGCGAGCCCGCGCCAAACCAGTACATCGTATGCGGAAAATCAGCAGCGGGATCGTGGAATACTTCAGCGAGTAACTTACTATCTAGCTTACCATCAGTTGTAGCCGCCGCGCCGAATGCACTTGCACCTGCCGCCGTGCTGGTAGTATTCGTTCCCTTGCCGTAACCTTCCGCGCCCTCAGTGCAGTAATACCACGTATCAGGCTTCGCCCCCGCCGCCGCCGCGCCCTCATGCCACGCAAAAGTATGACTTGCAAGGTTAGGGTCTTGATCGTGCGTATACTCCACCCTCACCGCGCTGTATACATCGGCAATGCTGGTCTCTTGTTCTAGCCTATCCACTCCAGTGATAGTCTGATCTACAACGCCGTTAGCAATCTCCAGCAGGCGTAACTTACCCTCGCTGTGATTGTATACAAACTCGTATTCATCAGTCAAGCCGAGCGACGTAATCAGCCCTTGCGCAGCTAGCCATTGCGTCTTAGGGTTACGCTGCGGATTGTAGTCATAGCGCGTTATCCGTGTGACAAGTGCCATCGCTGTATATTCAGCAGACGGTGAGACGTAATCGAACTCATCGCCTAGATCAGCGAGCACAAAGCCTGAACCGCCGTAAGCAAGCGGAGTCGTGACGATCAGCCGAATAATATCTGGCAGTGAGTAGACGGTCGATCCCGCGTCCAGCACCTTGTCAGCATCATAGTAGTAACATGTCGTCGCATATGTAGCGCCCGCCTCAACGCCGCCTGCCATGACGAAACAACCGTAGCTGTAATGCGCCGTCCATCGTTCGCCGTAGCGCATGGATATGTATGCAGTACCGCCCGCTGGGTCTTCGTAAACGATGGCAGGTTCAGGGCCGAGCCGTTTGCCGACCTTGCTTGTAACAGTCGCATTTGCCGCATGACCAGCCGCCGTCGTGCCAAGTGCCGCGCGTTCTTTCACGTTGACCTTGTATCTATCACTGCCGCCCGTCGGGTCATAGCCCTCATAATACATCCATTCAGTACCAATTTTCAGCCAGCCTTGCGGCGGGAATCCCTGATTAGTTGTTGTAAATTCAACGTCAAACGGTGCAGCCGTGCCTATCAGTATTTCGGCGTGGATTGTATCGCTTGCGCTATCGCCATCTTGCACATAACATTTCGCGCCCTCTGCGTCTGCCGGATCAGGCCATAGCGTATCAGTGTCAACATCGAACGAACCAAACTCGCCGCTGGATTGCAGCGGTAAATAACTAGGTGCGCTTTCACCGACTAGCACGGTGGACGTTGCCACACTCCAACGCACGTTGCCCGCTGAGTCCGTCACAGCGGCGCGTGTAAGCCCTTGTTCGTTCCCGTCGCATTCCACTACTATATGGCGGGCCGGTGATCCGTCAGCGGCCTGTGATACTTCGTAGTATGGCTTGGCGGCCACAACGCCGCGAAACCAGAAGTCCGCGCCGTCCTTAACTACCACCTGCGAATGTAGCTGCAATGCGTTGGTATCAGTTGAGTCCAGGTTATACACGTTGGCAGCGTCAGTCTCGACTCGCAACGTGACGCCGGATATTTCACCGAACGATTGGTGAATCTCCAGACGCGCGACGGGCACGGTGGTTTCCGCACCGCCCGCACCGTTGTAATTTTTGACCGGATTGGAGAATGTTGCTAGTTTGCTCATGGTGACTTGACAATCTCCGCGTTATGTGTTACATTCTGATTGGAGGATATTATGTACAAATACATTTTAGTGCTGGTAATCTTACTCGCCGTGAGTTGCGGCGGCGGTTCGCCTGTGAATGATCCGCCCGATCCGCCAGTCAAAACGCTTGGCGGCGATTGGCTGCTGACTGCGCGCGGCGACGTGCCCGATAGCTGGCCGGAAGACGTGCAGATTTATATGCATTCCGAGCCTGATAATAGATGGGGTCTGCTGACATTGCCGCCTGCTATCAGCGAAAGTCTGAATGACGATGTAATGGAGTTTCGTAAACGCAGCCATCCGGTTATCGCCAACACACAGGTATACAATTCTGATCGTATATTTTCCGCCTACGATGATCCGCACCTGTATGGTCAGTGGACGTTTATCAAGTCAGGCAACGGCGACTACCTCACGCTGAAGTTCCCCGACGGCGACGGCGGCGCGGTAGTGGTAGTGTATGACGCGGTGAAACAGTGATGGAATACAAGGCACATTTCACAGGCAAGGGTGATACCGCGCTCTATATTGAGGGTCAATCTGACGATCCGGAACTAGGCCCAGATGTATATGTCGGGCTAGGCCATAGCGGGGACTCGTTCACGCCCGCACAGGCTCGCATCATTGCCGCCGCTATGATTGCTGCCGCCGACGCTGCAGATGACGCGGTGAAACAGTGATGGCAACTGATAACACAAGTCATAAGATGATCCCGCTATCTGTATTCACCCGCACGCTGGCGCGGCTGGATGCGATAAAGCGCGGCACTGAGTTCATGCACTGCCCCAAATGTAAGGGTCTCGGCGGATGGAATGGCCCGTTGGCGGACGGTGATTTCAAATTCAATAAATGCGCCTATTGCAATGATAGCGGCATCGTTGTTAGGCCAGATGAGGTAGCGTTTGATTGGTGCGCAGAGATAATCCGTGAGGAAATTGAACGATGCCCAGATGCAACGCGGTGAGATTGTAGCGCGATTTTCTGGAAACAGCTTGACATTGCTGAAAGGTCGTGGTATACTATGACCAGTTAGCAACTTTGGAGGAAACGAAATGCACCCGAATCAGAAATGCGAAGATCAAATTACAGCAAAGGTAGATCGCTTCTGGCAGGATCGCGCCCTGGATATGTTTCGCACCCTCACCAGCAGAAACGGCGATGTACCGGCCTACGGTGATAACATGCGAATCTCGGCGAACTGGCCGCAGCGTGGCAGCATCAGCTTTGATCTGCACCCCGAAGAACACCGCGTCTACCTGCGGATGAATAAGAAAGGGTTTCACATCACGCATAAGGCGATCAAGTCAGCCAAAGCGAACCGTGCCAAGCTAAAGGTTGCATAGCTAACAAATCCCCAACCGTCGCAGACCGCCCCGATTCGTCGGGGCTTTTTCTTTAGCTCAGTATCGCGGTAGACGACTGTATATCGAATGCCAGCTCATAGCCGTTGCCAAGTTTCATCTTTGACGGCGACTCAACATCGCCTGGAATACTCGCTAGCCATCCGGTGTAATCCTTGAAGTATGCGTCTATATCCAGGTCGGGAACCGTACTCACTGCTAAATCTTCGATGTACAGCGTGGATTGATTCTCCCACCAATACCACAGCAATGATAGGTTAGGCTGGCCTTGCGGCGTGGATTGATTATCGCCCGTAGCTCTCGTCTGACACCGCACGCTTAACGCCGTTACTCCGGTGTTGACAATATCACGCTTTCGCAACGTGCCGCCAGTATCTTTGTACTGACGATTCGATGCAAGTGTAGGCTTCACGTCAAGGCGATTCTGCAGCGTCATGTTACGCAGCCAGTTTAGAAACTTGCCGGTAGTGGTATAGCTTGCGATGGTGAGCTTGATCCAATACGCATCTGTGCCGTCAATGGTATCCTTGCCCCACGCCGACGCGCCGGGTGGATTCTGCACCGCAACGTAGCCGTCCGCCGTGAATCCATTAGTGGAATCATGAAACGGATTGCTACCATTGAATGCAGTCCAACCGGCAGCGCCGTTACTATACGCCCATGTGATAGCCCCCACCACAGGCGCTGTATCCCCCACGCGGTAGCCAAAGGTGCCCGGTATGGCATCCCAGCCTAGATACATAATATCGCTATCAGCAGACCACAGCGCATTACCAGCGCCCGTCAGGTCGTTTACATCGCTATCATAATCGTCAGCAACCGAGCCGCCCGAATCGCGTCTGCAGTATTCGGGGTAATCGTCAGTTTGCGTAATGCGTACTTCTTTACGTGACATTTAATAACCCGTCGTGCGCATTTGCCCACGTAGTGTATTGCCGCGCGATACTTGCTGTAACCGTTGCGCTTTCGTGACGTTCAGCATTTCTGACAGCAGCCGTTCGCGTTCATTGTTAGTATCGAATACATAGATCGGATTGCTGGTAGACTCGCCACGGTTTTTCTTGCCGCCGAATAGTCCGCCGAATAGTGCTGATATTCCAGCGCCCAGGAATCCGCCGATGACAGGCCCGAAGCCGCCCATGCTACCAAAGCTGGACGTGATAGCCTGTGTGAGTGGCTGTACAATCGCGTCCGCCACGCCTGACCAATCGTTAGTGCTTACCGCTGTGAATAGTGCATCGCCTAGCTGCGCGGTGAATAGCGTAGCCGTCTGCTGTGCTTGCTGTGCGATTTGCTCAGTAGCTCCACCAGTAGCGCCCAGACCGGACGCATCAGCCGTGCCTCAACCGCCAGGGCCGCAAGCCGCATTACTTTCGCCGTATGTAGGATCATACCCACCGGCCATAATGCCGATACCGCGCATCTCCAAGCCGAGTGCTGCAGCCCCAACGCCCATGTGTGATTGTTGAGCAACAGCGCCTAGTGCCCGTCCGCCAATGTCAGCAGGGGTGTTACGAATCCAACCTGCGCTATCACTACCACCCGACTGGGCGGCCACATCAGCGGCTAGACTTAACGCATCATTAACTGTCCGCTTGGCCGTTGCCAGTGAGCCTATTAATGATCGCTCGATAGCATCAGTAACCGCCATAATCGAAGCCACTGATGCGGTCTGCATTGCAGTAAACGCACTGACCATTTCAGTATGCAGATCAGTAACGCGCTGTAAGACACGTGGCACGGATTCATCTACAGTGTCATAAATCCCTTTCCACATGTCAGGCCAGATTGAATGGCCTACAATGAGATCCCACGCCCATTGAAATGGAGCCACTACGTTCTTTGCGAATGTCTCGATCTCTTTAACGACCTTGCCTACAAATTCAGTTACGGTAGCCCATATGCCATCCCACAAGCCAACCCAGAACTCCGTTATATCAGTATTGACGTTTTCGAACCATTCAGTAATATCATCAATGAAGCCAGATATAAACTCGCCAGTATTAGCAGCAATTGTATCAGCAGTATCGGCGATAGTTTGCCATGCTCCCGACCAATCGCCAGTAATCAATTTCAGCCCAACCTCGAAGATACCACCGACAATAGCAAGCGCGTTTTTAACAACAAGTTTGATCGCATTCCATACGGTTGAAATGACAAGCTTAATGCTTTCCCACACAATGCTAACAGCGGCCATGAACGGCGGCCCCCACTTATCCCATATGATCTTGATAGCATCCAACGTAACGCTAAATGCTTCTTTAATCAGTGGCCAGTTTTTCATCCACCAATCAATGATCGGCTGTACTAACTCCAGCGCCTCAGCGCCAAGCCAACCGAATACCTCACCGGCTTTATCCCTTATGGCAGTGAGTGTCGGACTGATTTTATCCTTGACTTCCTGAATCTTTTCTGCGAACGCGCTAGCCTTTTGTTCACCCTCAGTCAACGGCCCGACGAATCCGTCAGCAGGTGCTTTGCCTGTCAACGCATCCCATGCTGCGCGAACTGTTTCAATCCTTTCGGCCAGAACTTGCGCGCTAACCTCCGCCTCACTCAATGGCCCGATAAATCCCGACTGAATCTTATCCGGCCCCTGCCCAGTCAATGCCAGCCATGCCGCCTTGACAACATCCATAGCCTGTGCTATCTGCGGGAAGTTGCTGTCAGCAAATGATTTAATCTTACCCCAGTTGGCGATGATCAACGCACCGCCCGCCACAATAGCAGCTACAGCAATCCCGATAGGGCCAGTCATGGCGGTAAATGCAACACCAATACCTGGCGCGGCAGCTACTATGTTCCCAATGATCATCAGCAACGGGCCAAGTGAAGCTACCACTCCGGCGGCAATCACTCCGAAATTCAATAATACTGGATTGGTTTTTGCCAGATTTTGCACGAACGGTATTGCGGCTTCAACTAATGAGACAAAGCCGTCAAGCAGTCCGCTGTCTGAGATTGACAAGCCTAAGCCCTGCACTGCTGAACTGAGTCGCGTCAATACCGGCGTTACTTCTGTAGCGATCCGCGCAGCCGTGCCAGCCGAGGCCAGGTTCGCCTCAGATAGTCTTTCTAGTGCCGCGCTGCCCTGATTCACCAATGCGGCCATAGCTGGCCCTGCACGCTGTCCAAAAATAGTCATAAGCTCAGCGGTTCTTTCCACTTCGCCCATGCCTTCCAATCCCTCTTCAAACTGCGCGATGATATCAACAAGCGGCAGCATAGCACCATCCGCACCTTCAATACTAACTTTGAGTTTCTTAAGGGATGCAGTGGCCTTTGCGCCTGGATTGATCAGTAGCGATATAGCGGTCTTGAGTGACGTACCCGCCATGCTTCCCTGAATACCAGCGTTACCTAACAGACCAACAGCGGCAGCGACCTCTTCAAACACAAGCCCAGATGATGATGCAATCGGGCCTACGAACTTCATTGATTCGCCAAGCATCCGCAGATCAACATTGGCGCTAGTGAATGTGTTAGTCATTACATCCGCTACGCGCGTCATTTCAGTGGCCTCAAGGCCGAAACCAGTCAGGATGTTAGACGCAATATCGGCAGTAGTCGCTAGATCAATCTGACCAGCGGCGGCAGCGTTCAACACACCGGGCAACGCGCCGATAATATCCACAGCCTTGAAGCCCGCCATTGCGAGGAAGCTCTGTGCATCAGCGGCTTGCTTGGCTGTAAACGCCGTGGTCTCGCCAAGCATTTTGGACTGCTTACGTAGCTTCGCAAACTCTTCAGCGGTGGCACCTGACAATGCACGCACGCGATTCATCGAGTTCTGAAAGTCAATGCCGAGCTTAATGATCGCAGCGCCGACGCCGACGATAGGCAACGTCAAGCCCATCGTCATTTTTCTGCCGACGCCCGCCATCTGACTGCCCGTCTTTTTCCACGCGGCGGCTGTCTTTTGCGCAGCAGTGACGCCCTTTTTACCAGCGTCAGTCAGCGGCTTGCTGAGCTTGTCTTTCAGCTCTAGTACAACCTCTAAGATTTTCTGATCAGTGTTTGCCATTCTTTTTACTGCTCGCCTTTTCTTTAGCCGCGTCAAGCTCGGCTATTTTTCTGTCAATCACGCCCATCGCAGATATGTACCAAACAGGTTGATCCTCAAGCCCGCCTGCACGGAATGAGAATCCATTTTTGTAATGAGCATATAGCCCATTCAAGTAAACGCTCAGTTCGGATACATCTTTCCACGGGCAGTGGGTAGCATAGATAGGCTCTATGCAATCCCCCACCCGTCGCTCGTCAATCTGCAGCATCCCATCTGTACAACCTACTCTACAGTTAGCTTCGTCAAAGTTGCATCCGGAACATCGGTCTCCGATTCCGTGCTGGAGTTTGATGTAAAATTTACATCGGCAGTTTCCTCCTTATTCAGCCCGCCGATAGCCTCACTGACTGTAAGTGCGATATTCGTAATCAACTCCAGCGGAAGGCGCTTCATTGATGCCTTGTCAATAACATCCTCACGCTCCCCGCAAACCTTGACCTTCTCGAACGTCGGTTTGAAATCCTCACCGTCGTCTTGCAATCCTTCGATGTCAGTCAACATCAACTTAACCAGCATGTAATTCAGCTCGCCGCCGTTCACTTCGCCGTGCTTATCAGTGACATTGCCGATCAGCCAGAATTGCATACGGTTATCAATGTCGCGGATTTGGTAGCGCACACTATCATCGCATTCAGCGGTGAACCATCCACCGGTTACTTTTGGGGACAATACTTGCATCTCAAACTCCTATGTATACACAATAGTAAATCCGTCTTCGCCAGACTCATCAGACATACGGCAACTCACCGTGATATCGTGGAAGCCATTGCTGTTTCCGAAGTCAGGCTCGACATTGAAATAGCCATCCATGTTGTAGGTAATAATGTTGCCAGCATCGGAACCTACAATCGCGTTCAGCGTAGTCTTAGTACCGGCAGTAGCGGATGCGAAAATATCATACGCAGCAACGGTGGTTAGCCTGAATGTGGTCGTGTAGATGACCTCACGATTGCTAAGCTCTGGGTCTTGAATGCCGTTCGTACCTGCGATATCTTCGTCAGGATCAGGGAACGCATTACCGAGCGTAATGGTAGCGCCCTTAATGTTCAACGTCTTACCGCCAACGGTAAAGGTCAAGCCCTTACAGATCGGCTGTAACGCACCTGTCACGGTTGCGGCAGTACCGGACGCATCAGTCGGCGCTGTGTAGGTTCCGGAGCCTGTCCAGCTTTCCTTCACAGGCTCGTTCGGAGTGAATGTCCATGTCGGATTAAGCACTGTGCTGTTGCCGCTGATTAGATATGTGTTACCTGGATAGTAGTCAATATCCACTGCGCTAAATGTCAGCGCGGGTGTCAATGAATAGGTTACGCTAGTAGCGCCGACAGTGACTCCCTCCATACCACTAGCGAGCAGTAATTTGTCAACTGGCGGCACAACTCCAGCAGGCGCACCCGCGCCCCTGGCGTAAGTTGCAAACGATACATTGCTGTACAACGCCCCCGCCTGCGGACGATCACGGATAGACAGCGGCATCATGTCAGCATTATCGTGGTAGCCCACCTTTGGAGTGATGTCCAATTCCATCACTTTGTGACCGGCACTATCAAACTCAACGCGGTCAAGTGCCATAATTAGATTCGCCATAAATTCCCCCTGCGGTTAGATCCGCGTTAGTTCTTTAAGTTTACGTTGATAGCCCATAGACTTCCACGCTTGAAATCCGATGCGCTCAATCACATTACACGCATCATTGTAAGTATAGGGCTTCGGGATAGTACCCAGCTCTGCGCGCTTTGGAAAGTATAGCGTGACAGGTGCAAGCGGCGCGCGTATTGCACGATCCATCACTTCTGGGTTGACCGCTTTACGGCGGGCCTGTACCTTTTTCTTCATTATGCAAACTCCTGTTCAATCACTATATCTACTGAACGAATACGCTGATGTAATCCGCTATCCTGTACATTGTGTACTGTCGTTTCATTGTTAGCTGAGATGTTAAGGCATGTCTCAGTACCGTCACTGTCGGGTAATCTTGTTTTAGCAGCCTGTTCGCAGTATTTCACAAGATCATCCGAGATACCCCTGGCTACCGCCTCTGTAGTGTCAGACGAATTATAGTACAGTGACAAGTCAAGTGATAGGTTAATCTCACGTGATGCCGTAGTGAAGCGGTCGATCAATGTCTCACCGCGTTCCGCTACGATCAGCAGTGGAAAGTCAGAATCAGTTGCGGACGTGACGGGGATTGGCCCGTCCTCAAAGCCCTTGATTGCTGCAATGTTTGTATCAAGGTATGTTATCAGTGCTGTTATTACCGCGTTGCGTGATTGATTAGCCATTTAGTCTTTCCATGTGATAATATCTTTCAACCGTTGCATCAGTCCTTCTGATTCCTCGCGGATAGGGATGCCCAAAAACTCACGCGCCTTGATATGCTTAGTACCATGCTCCAGATACTTGGCATATGTCGTGGTTGCCTTTAGCCCGATAGCGTCGTTCTTGAGTCCGACACGAATGACGTTCGCACGGCGCTCAGTGAAACGCTGAATCCTTCTAAACAATTCACCGCTCTGACGATTCAATACGCTATCATAAAAGCCCTTGGCACGTCGCAAGAACTTCCATGACAATCCGCGCATTTCATCTTTGACTACTTGCGGATTGCGCTTCGCAGTTTCGTTCAATAGCTTGTTAATCGCAGGGCTAAGCTCTTCTAAGGTAACCGTTTCTTTAGACATTAGTATGACCTGCGGATATATCCGTCCAGCACGGTCTTAACTTCTGGCGTCATGCCCTTATTGAATCGCTGGATTAGAAACTCCTGTCCGGTAACTTCAACGCCCTTCACGCCCAACCTGCCACCGCCGCCGCTTGCGCCCTTGCCCTCTAACCACTTCAGCACAGCCATAGTACACACCGCCCATTCCAGATCAGCGGGCACGCCGAAACTTGCAGTCATGGCTAACGTATCCCAGCTCGTGGTGATGTATCCCGCGATGTAAGTGACTTTGATATTCTCATCACCGATAGGCCACGCGCCGTATTCCGCATCATCCTCTTGCCCCAACTTCGGATAGCGCACGTGGAATGAAATGCCGCGCTCATCTTTCAGCAGTTGCATGTATGAGGTAGATTCGCTCACATATGTCTCAGTGCCAGTATCCCAAATGCTGACAGCACTTAGCGCAGTGACAGGCTCCTCGTTCAGATACAACAGCGTGCGATCATCACCGGAGTAATACTCATCAGTGATGGTAGACGATTCTAGCCGACGGTTGCAGTATTCGTTGACCTCTACTGTCGCAGCTTCAAGTAACAGCTTGAATGAATCGTCATATGTCGTCTCAGGTTCATTCAGCAGCAAGTCATCTTTCATTACGCTTAATCTACCTAGTGCCATTGTTGCAATAACTCCCTGGCCACCGGTACATCGAGTAGCGTTGGCGATAGTGATTCTATTCTGATTCCGTTATCTTGCGCGCGGTATATCATTGTCTGTAATGTGCCGCGCTTGTAGCCCCAAATGTCCCCCTCAGAGCGCTTGCCGTCACAGGTTGACCCGTCGGCGTGTGCGTGACCTGTCATGTCAACTCCGCAATAAACGATATGCCGACACCCTTGCTTAATCAACATGTCAGTCGCAACACCCGCTACAGTGCCGCCCGCAACTAAGTAGCTTTCGCCAAGTCGCTTAGGTGCTTTGTTGTATGCGTATTGTCTGCAGGCATACGTCGGGTTATGTTCGCGCATCCGGTGATCCATCAGTGACTCAACGCCGCTATGTAATCCAAACTCCCACCATTGCGGGTTGATACCGGGCGCTTCGGGTGATGTGCATATCCATAGATCGAAGTTGAGCAGGTGTTGTATCGAGCCGTTGACAGCGACAGTGTAGATGTTATCGGGTATGCGGTTTATGTAAGCGCTACCTAGCGGCCCAGCGCCTACTATGATGGATGGATTAGTTACCGGTAGCTGCGCATCGAATATGTCTATGGGCGTAGTATGTTCTGAGGAGGTATTCATGATTGAGGTATTGTGCAACTTCGTATACGCCGGTAGACTGGATACTATTCAGCTTGTTTGTAAGTACAGTTTGATAATCTTCGTTGACTAACTTTATGCCGTCCGTCAGCTCTGACAATCGGAATACGCCTGACGGATGTTCATGTATGGGCGGGATGCCAGCGTGATATACCGCCCTGCCCGCCATAAGCGCCTCGTATCCAGCGGTAGAGTTGATTGTTACTACCGCATCACACCTTGCTAAATCCTTAGCGTAGGGGCGCTTCATTTGCCAATCGTCGGTTACTGAGATTTCAACGCCGTCTATCGGATCGCTGAGCATCGGATCAGGATACCACGTTATGTCTGCTGTAAACTCTTTATTCTGTAGCGCAACGCATTTAGGATGCGGTCGATATGTCAGCTTTGCGTTAGGTAATATTGTAGACACTTCGGCTACAAGTGTAGATGAATTGTATCCATTGCCGCCGTATGCTAGTGATTGATCGCTCTGTATCTGTCCAACGATAAGCACGCTTTTAATCTCAGCGTCAGTCTGTAGCGCGGGTTTAGTCGCTATGTATTGCTGCGAGGTCATCGCACGCTGAAATGTATCTTCGGTGTACAGCGCCCAGTCGAATCTATCGCCTGCATAATGACTAGCGTAGGGTAACGCATAATGCCAGTAGTGTATACCAGCATCGCGGAATGCCTGTCGCCGTGCATCATCATGGTCAACGTATTCCATGGCGAGTACTGTATCAATACCGCGCTCTATGCAATCAGCAACGCTATCATCTTCCAGCAGCCACAACTCGCCGAATGATTTAAGCAACGTCGGCATACGGACTGTATCGGGATGATCGAAGCGCCCGCGTAAATGCGGCATGATGGCAATGTGGCGGTGTTGTAGCTCGCTGTTAGTGTGGAGTAGTTTCATTTATCTCGCCAAACAAACTTCGCTGTTGAGTCCGCTTCTTTGCCAACTCTGCATACTCCGGGTTAAGCTCGATCCCTACCCACTGCCTGCCCAATGTCTCGGCTACTTCGCCTGTCGTGCCGCTGCCGAAGAACGGGTCTAGCACTATGCCGCCTTCAGGACACCCCGCCAGTATGCATCGCCGTGGTATCTCAGGCGGGAACACTGCGAAGTGCGCGCCGCTGTAGGGCTTGGTAGCGATTGTCCAGACGTTGCGGGCGTTGCGGGTTTCACCTCTGCCGCTGAGCATTGCTCGAGTACCCTGCTTGCTGGTGTCTGATGCTCGAGATAGGCTATCGCCTTTGTGCGCGATATTCCCGCCGAGCCGCTGATAGCATTGCCGCATGCCCGGGAAGTTCACATCTGTTTGATTAGGTTCGCTGATCGCATCCGCGTCATACCAATAATCCATTCCCCGCCACAGGTTAATCCGCCGCCAGTCTGCCATCATTACTTCGGGTGGCTCAACGTCGGTTTCCTCTCTGGTGTGTTTATTGATCCATCGGTAATCCGTCAGATGCACGTATGACCACTCACGGGAATCACGGTGTCGCCAGACGGTTGTGTTACCACTCTTGGTCAGCAGGTAGATATGCTCATGCGCTGACGTTGGGCGATCCTTGCAACTCTCGGGCATCGGGTTAGGCTTTGCCCAGATGATGTCACTACGCAGCCACCAGCCGTCAGCCCGCAGCGCCAGGGCTACACGGGCGGGGATCATGCACAGGTCTTTGGGTTTGAGTCCTGGGGGTAGTTTGCGCCGTGGCAATGCAGTTCCTTCCGCTTGCCCAATGTTACGACCAGTGGTGCTGTTCGCCCCTTGTTTGCCTGTCATACATCCAACGCTGTAGCTATCCCCCAGGTTCAGCCAGCATGTGCCCTCGGGTTTTAGCACGCGCCGCACTTCGGCGAACACCGCTACCATCTTGGCGACATATTCATCCGGCGTGGATTCAAGGCCGATCTGCTCATCGTTGCCATAGTCACGCAAGCCCCAGTAAGGCGGACTGGTCACACAGCAATCAATGGAATCAGCAGCCATGCCGCGCAGGATTTCGATACAGTCGCCAACGCGGATGGTGTTAGTCTCCATTTAGCTCATCATCCACAACGCGCACTATGGGTTGCTCAGGATCATTGGTTGCGAAATCATGCACCATCGGATGTTCGCCCGCTTCTGGATGTTCTGCCATCTCCCATGGCGGCTTATCCGTCACTGTCATTATTGATTTAACTTCGCCAATCTTTACGGGCAAACCATCATCATCCCTGAAACACAGATCGGCTATTGGCTTACGTTTCATCGCATAGACTTCCATCATGTTACCTGGCCATGCGAAGTTGTATTTGAATCCTAACAGCTTGCCGATGAACTTAAACCAATCCCACGTATCAGCATAAGGCGTTCCGTGATATGGCAACTCAATATCTGTAATCACCATGCCGACATGTCGCAAGATGTTACACAGTTCACGTTCGCCGAATGTCACATAGTTATACGCAGGATCGAGTGCCGGTAAGTCACCGAATAGCCTATACACTATGCTGTCAGTATTGGGCGTTGCGAGGAATATCATGTATCCCCCTGGACGCAAGCGTTCAACGCATTCGCTGATCACTGTTAGCGGATTGTCAAGGTGCTGGATAGTGCCACGGAATACTACAACATCGTAGTAATCGTAGCGGTATTTATACGGATGTACTGTGATGCCTTTGCTTGCAGCAATCTCGCGCGCATGGTCTGATACTTCGATGCCGTGCTTAGTCCACGTATCGGGGAACATCTGCAGAAAATCGCCGATACCACAGCCGTAGTCCAGAATGCGATGCCGCTTATCGAAGTCAGGTATCAGCGTTTCGATACGCGCGATCTCCTGTCGGTACATCTCCGCGCGCTTCGGATCGTCGCCGTATGCCGAGAAGTAGTCGGCGTTGTATAGCTTTTGGGGGCTAGTCATGTTTACTCCCTTACTCTACTCTGCGCTTGACTCCAGCGCAATACACATAACGTGGTTTATCACTGCTGTACATGCCGTCAAACTCCGCGCGTGATTCGGGCTTGCGCAGTGCGGCCTTGCGGCGTTTCAGCTTGTCAATCACGTTATCAACCTCATGCCACGAGCGCGGGTCGATGCCGCCTAAGCTGAACTCCAGATCAGAGATTGTAGCGTCAATGTCGCGTTTAGTCATCGCAGACTGCTCTCAGTGATGTTCATTTCCTTTGCGAACTCCAATATATCCGTCGTGATGTTCCCCGCCTCATCTGTGCAATTGTTAGCAACGGCGGTTCGCAAGTCACCCTCAAGCCGATTCAGCCGCGCCTCGCCGTCATTAACCCATTGCGTTGTTTCGTCAATGCCAGGGACATTGCCAGCCCACTCAATCATACCACGTTTATCATCAATGGTGGCATGCATAGATGCGATATAACGCTCAATTAAATTATTATCCATACCACCATCATACCACACTACCGAGCATTTGTCAACCCCTCATCGCGCATCCTGTTTCCATGCCGCGCGTTTCGCGCAGGTATCCAGTGCATCAGCTTGGGCAATGTTCGCCGCCCCGATCTTGTCAACCTGCGCCGCCGCCTCGTTTGCTGTATCATGCACTGAGAATGTAAGCCCATATCCGCCGTGCCAAACAAGTTCATACCAAATGGCGCGGTAACGGGTTTCGTCTAATGCGTTCGTCTCGGCGATGATCTCTGGCAGTATGCGTAGGAAACGCTGATGGTCAGGCATTTTAGTATATGGCGTCTCACTGTAATAATCAATATCATTGGCGTGGCTTACCTGATCAATGTGTTCGGCATGTTCGAGCGCCGCCAGCATGCTTTCAAATCCTAACCTTTTGATAACCGCCTTTTTCCAGTCCCAGCAACTGCCGCCATCAGTGAAACCTCAACCGCCAGATGATGATGATGTTCCTTTCTGCACACCTCCCCAATAAATATCATATTGATCGCCGTCTTTGATTATCCATGCTGGCTTATGCAAATCACTCAATGCGCATTTAGCAACATATGTGGTACGTTGTGTATTGCATAATGAATATCGGATAGCGTATATTGGGAGCGCACATAATACCAATATACACAGGGCCATAATGACTATACATATCGTTGATCCCACACAGGCGACTTCAGACATCTCATGCCCATCTGCCGCAGATTGGGTAATGTATGCGTATTGTGGCCCTGCCACTTCATCACACGAACAAGTTAGCGTAACTATCAGCAATATACTGATTAACGCAACTGCAAATTGCAAATGTTTGTTCATGCTTACACTATACCACACTCCGCGCCGTTTGTCTAGTACCACGTATCTCTTTTCTTTGCAATGATATCATCTTGCTTAGCCTGCAGCCTTTGGGCTAAATCCTGCTCCGCTAATTGCCGTGTGGCGTGAATAGTTTGAACCACTTCACACCATTCATACTGCTCTGACCATGAAGATGTACCACAGCCGTCTATGGTATCACTGCCGTGCGTGTAGTGATTCGTTTCAGACTTTAACTCATATACGCACACTGCGTAACGCTGCTCGCCTAGCTCATTTTGCTCAGTTTCAATCCACGGGTCTCTGGCAAGGTCTTTCACTCTGACGGCGCGTTTACGGGCGCAATAACGGATTATTGCAATCCCACCGAATATTGATAATACCATTATCCCTGATGCGACTACTATGTACAGCAGATTGCCAGACGCGAGCGGTGGTATCAAGCATAGCGGACATACCAATAAAAGCATTCCGATTATAATAGTTTCATCACTCATGCCATATGTGTCCATACTACCATCATACCACACTATCGCGCTTTTGTCAACCCCAGACCACGCATTCATCACGCATCCTGTTTATCCACGTCAGCAGTTGCCAGTAATCCAACTCCAGCCCATGCGCAATATCCAGCACTGACAGCCTGCCGTCCAGCAAATCGAGCACGTCGGCGTATTTCAGATTGAGTTGCCGATCCTGTCGCCAGTCTACCCATAGCCCATGCTTCGATAAACAGATCGGCCCTTGCCCCGTGCGTTGCGGATACCAGTCGCTATCCATCATATCCAGCAGATCAGCAACGCGGTTAGCGGCGTCCATTATCAAGCTGGGGTGTAGGCGCTCCGCAGTGTCCAGGCTCGTGTGATAGCCGTAATATGGCACCTCACCTTTCGCCCAGCAACGCGCACGGCTTATACTGACAGCTGGGATGCCGACGTTGTTATACACCTTTTCATCATTGCTTACAACGGTGCGGTATGGCTCGGCCTCATCACAGACCAGCACGCCAGCTTTGTCAATCAGCGATTCATCGAACGGCGAGTGCTGTAATACTAGCCTGTTATCATTGCCCAGCATATCCAGCGCGATAGCGTAGCGGATGTTATGCTGCTCGTTCGCCAAGTATGCGATAGTGCCGATGGTCTCAGGTAGCCACAGAAATCTCAACCCATACTTACGCGGCGTATCGCGGAGTCGCTTCACAAGCTCGACCATCGCAACGCAACCTGACGCATCATCGTTCGCCTGCATCGGATGGCAGACGTGCGCTGTCAGCACAATCTCGGCGTCAAGCGTGCCAGGTAGGTACACCTCGCCGATGGCAAGTTCGCCGTCGCTAAACTCGCTGTCGATAAGCACGCGGTATTCGTCAGCATCGAACTCGTGTAGGCGGTCATGCTGAATGCAGAATGCCCACGCTGGTTCGTAGTATGAAAACTCAAACGGGATACCCGCTGGGCAATCCTCACGACTGCGCACATGTTTCATCAGCTCGTTATGGCTGATCGCAGTATCGACCGCCGTGCTGTAGCTCATCACGTGCAGCGGATGGTCGTCAGTGGATACGATGATACTACCGTCGGGACGTGCGATGTATGCTGTGCGGCACTCCCACTTCGGCGGTATCGTCCAGTCCCATACCTCACTGCCGGTCGGGTAGCGATGTATTTGCAGCTCCGGTAGGCGTGCGGCAATCGCGCCAAGTGCCGTATCGTAGCCGTCTGAGATGAGGTCACGGCGGTATGCGCTGATTTCGTGAAGTAGGTTTTGCATAGTTGACATTTAGCGTGATGTGTGGTATAGTGATGGTATGAGGATTATCAAGATAGTCGCTGCATTCTTTTTATTCTGCGTGCTGGCGTCAATCCCAATATCATTACAACCTGAGGTTGGCGGCTATCTCAACGCATTAGTCGCAACAATTGCCGTGATGGTTGTAGGATTGCTGATCGTCGTTCCGGTCGTGCTATTGCTGGCATCAGCAAGCGACCACTAATACCGCTACTTATCCGTCCCTGGTAGTAACTGTTTCACCGCTTTATTCAGTCTGCACAGCGAGCTTGGCCCGTAGTGTCCTAGTGATATACGCGGATCGAGACTGCCCAGCACCATATTCATTCCAGCAGCCATACTACCAAATGGTTTTTGCGGTGGCCCTGTAGGCGGTTCCTGGTAGTCATAGTAATGCGTGCGGTTATTGCAGTAGTCTAGTCCGATCATGTGTATCGTCTTGACGTTCGGAAAACTCGCCGCAAGCTGTACCGCTCTGGATGAAATGCCGCCTGCGCCGTTCAGATTGAACGCCTCAAACTTCGCATCATTACGTCTAGGCGGTAGATGCTCGAACTCGTAATGATCGAACGGATAACCGCCTGCCGCCTCCAGTAGCTTATGCCCGATCAGGTGTACATTGCCCCGTAGGTTGCGCCAGATACGCGGATACTTCCAGGCATCAATGTTCATCACTAAAAACAGATCAGCGTCCACAACTCCGCAACCTGCGTTAACGGAGATCACGGTATATTTGCTCAAGTCTACTTTGTCGATGTACAACGCGGTAGGCCCACTGCCGACGACCAGCACCTTATCGGTAGGCTGGAAATCCTCTGCGAACTTCTCTATCTTGCCAAGGCACTTACCCTGGACGTTCATCGGCGGCGATGCGTTAGGCTTGCTCAATGTCGTTTTATGCATGTCACCATATGTTATCAGCATATCGCGTTCCTGCTGTAGCCAGAACTCCGCCTCGTATGCTGAAAACTTGCTGCTCTGAATGCGCGATAGTGTGGGCTTTAACGCTCGCAGGTAATCGCCCGTTACAACCTTAGCGCCCTCATCTAAATAATCCAGTAACAGATTGCCGCCTGGATGCTCGTGCAACATCGGCACGCCTGCGTTATAGACCGGCACGCTTGCCATAAGTGACTCATACGCGGCAGTAGAATTGATAGTGACTGTCGCATCAGGCCATCCGAAACTCAGCTTACCCTTGTCAACCTTCACGCCGTCTATCGGATGCTGTAAATACGGATCGTTGTAGACCTGCTCGCCGTTTACTTCGCGTGATTCCTTGACTCGATTCAGCGTCTTAGGATGCGGACGGTATTTAATCTCCGCGTCAGGTAGTATCGTGCGAACGTCTTTAACTAACCGCAGTGAGTCATACCCCCTACTGCCGTATTGCAACGCCTGATCGCCCGTCACCTGTCCAATGATCAACACCTTGCGGATAGGCTGGCCTGTCGCTATTGCCGCCTCCGCCGCCATGCGCTGCGGTGAGGTGACGTAACGTAGGTAGGTATCGTCGGTGTATAAGCCCCAATCGAAGCGTGACGTTTCGTAGTGGTCTACCACGCCTAGCCCGTGATGCCAGTAGTTTATGCCAGCGTGACGGAATAGCCGCGAACGGAAATCACGATGCCCTGAATACTCACTACAGAATACAGTATCAACACGGTGGTCTAAGCATTGTGCTAACAATTCCTCATCGGTATACGCAAGGTCATCCAGCACATACACCTGGCCGAACGCGCTGAACATCGGACGTAACCTGTTGCTCCGGATATGCGGCACCATGTGAGTCGTTACCGCCACGATACGGTTAGCAAGCGGTGTGCTCTGGTCAGTTGTAGAGTGTAGTAGTTGCATAGGTTATCTAGGCTGGTCTGCTTGCCATTGTCTGATGCTCGCTTCGTTGCGTGGCTGAGTGTCCGCTATCCATTGCGCGAGTGCTGGGTTAAGCGGGCCTTTGTGACGTTTCATCCAGGTGTAGGGATCGCGGGCATGCTTGGAGTAATTACACCGCTGGCACGCTGGTATGATGTTATCTTGTGTGTATGGCCCATCATTGTCTTGTGCAATGAAATGTTCCTGATGAAACTCTTTACCTATTTCTGATTCTGTCCGATTGCAATATGCGCACCGGTGATTAAACAGCATCCATGTATCTTGTCGTTGTTTTGGTGTCAGTGTGTCCGGCAAGTTGGCTTTGCGCGCTCTGCGACGTTGGTCTTTCATCCGGCATAGTTCTCTGCCCCTGTCAGTTGCGCGGTATACTTTACCATATTTAGCAGTCCTGTCTTTATGAACCTCGCGCCAGATCTTGATGCGATCATGATTTCGCTCATATCGCGCCTTTCTACATGCGGCAATATTCTCTTTGTTTGCTTCACAGTATGCCTTGCGAGTTACGGCAATCTTGTCTTTGTAATCTACACGATATGATTTGTCACGTGCGGCTTTGCGGTCTTTGTTGGCTTCATAGTACGCCTTGTCAGACATCTTCATGCACATTTTACATGCGCTCTGCAATCCGTCCCGTTTCCCTTTATGCTTATAAAACTCGCCAACAGGCTTCACTTCCCCACACTTGCTGCATCGCTTAGTCTTACACATAGCTACAGTATACCACGGCTAGCGCGGAATGTCAAGTGGTTATGAATACTACACCGCGCAAATGTCAAGTGAATGAAACGGGCGACCCTAACGGCCCCAACATCAGAGCCGCCCGCGCAAAGGAGTTAATAGTAGTAACCTCGTAAGGCTACAGGTAGATTGCTATGCTGGATTCAGCAGATTGCCGCTAGCAGGCACGTTACCGTGACCACGAATCGCATGCACGCCGATAATGACACCGTAAGACCACGAGCCAGTCAGCGTGATATAGACGCGGTAGAAATCGTAGTCCGGGTCAATCTTGACGCCCGCCATATAACTCTCGCTGATCTCTGTGTCATCGTTGACGAATCCGAAAGCATTGGATGTGCTCTCGCCGTCCTTGCTGATCAGATCAGTTGCGGCGCAATCGGTATAGGTTCCGCCGAGCGTGGTACATTTCTGTACCTTGCAAGTGACATAAACGGTTGACCCGAGCGTATCGCTGGAAGCGCCATAGTCCACTAGGAACGTGAGTGAGTTCCATCCGCCCATGTCAATGCCCGTCACTTCCGTAGTGGCAGCACTGATAAGGATTGGCGACTGCAGTTTCTCAATAGATTGAGTATCAACGTTGCTTTGACTAGCCATTAGGTGATCTCCAGAATTTTGATTGCTTCACTCTGTGCGACCTTGCCACCATAACGCGCATACCACTTGAATACCACGTTCGGGCTTGAGCTGAACGGATCACGCAGAATCCATACGTCCTTACGTCGCACAATACGGTAGCCCTCGCGGAAATCGCCTAGCATCAGCGGCTTATTCCCGTCAACAGCATCATTGTCCATAGACTGCGAAATGTCATACGGACGCCCCGCGAGCATGACCGGCGGGCCTTCCTTCAGATTGCGCTGCCAGATGAATCCACCGTTATCGTCTTCGAGCTTCATTGCCTTACCCAGCACAGTCGCATTCATCAGGAATGTCGAACTATTCTGGTAGCGTGGCAGCAGTCCCGTACCGTCGTCGCCGTTACCGGAAAGCAGCGAATAGAAGTCAACCGCTTCGAGTAACCAAGTGCTCGTGTCATTGCCGGCCACGAGGTCAACGTCAGAGGTAGAGATGATACCTTCCGGCTTGCCGTTGCCATCACCTTCCAGGAAGGCGACTCCCAGCGTATAGCCGATAGCCTCGCCAGCGTCCTTAGTCAGCTCGTTTTCCATGTAACTAACATCCTGCAGCAACGAAGTGGTAGCAGGGGTGTTGACGCCTACAATGTGAATCGGAATACTGACCAGGTTATAAACCGACTGACTCGCGGTCGCATCGCTTTCCTCGCCAACCCAGTAACCGGTAGGCCCAGCAGAGCGCCGACTAAACCGATACTCGTTGGAGTTTTCCAGCGTAACTACGCGAGCATACTTCATAATCGGATCAACGCTGACGGTGTTCTTAACAATCTCATCAGTCTGTTCCGGAGTGACAAGGAAACCGCCAGCGGTAGCCACGCCCTCAGACAATGCGCGGGTAGCAATAGCCTGAAATTCCTGACGCGCCATAAACTCCTTAGCGAGCCCAGGATTATCGTCACGCATAAACGCATGACTAGCGACGCGGTGCTCTTCTTTCAGCACGTCAGTTTCGCCAGCGGCATTACTCCGCGACAGCTTAGTGTCCAGTTCGTCAATGCGAGATTCCAGCGCTTCAGTAGCATCTTCGCGTGCCAGCTTATCAGCGTCATTGGCAACCCGCGCCTCGCCGACCTCTTTAGTAACGCCGACTACTTCTTCAGTGATGCGAGCAAACATTTCGTCAACGTCGCTGCGGGCAACCTTGCTGCCCAAGAGCGTTTGCATTTCCTCAACGTGCTCGCCAATGTCGCCGAGCCGATTCTGTAAATCGGTGCCCAGCTTTTCAAAATTAAATTCGGTACTCATAGATTCCTCCGATGAGTAAAGTAAATGTGTGTTACAGTTTATTTGCAACAGTGGTAGCGGTGTCTATCAGCGAGTGCAACATGCGCGACTCAGCTTCATTAGTAGCGGCTTGAGTGGATTCATCCGGCTCAAGTGCTGGCGCTTCAATGTCAGCTTCGGTACTGCCGTGCCCGTCGCCGTTGTCTGCAAGGTATTCGTCAAGCTGCGTAGCATTCGGAATGCTCACGCCTAAATCTTGAAGTAGCTGGATTGTAAACCTAACTTGCGCTAGATTATATGCGGATCGCATTTCATTGACTCCAGCACTCGGCCCAGCCTGCCAGTCTGGAGGTGTAATCGAATATTCAAATAGTCTCGCCTCTTTAACATGATTAACTTGCTTATCGTCAGTCTCCATTTGCATAGGTTGGAAGCCGACGGATAGACCAATCTTACGATCAGCCTCATGTACCAACTTCATATATCCCCACGTCTCTTTAGCGATGGCGTGAGTCTCGATACTCAGCTTCGCACTGACTGCTAGGCCGTGCAGGTCTTCCGTTGCTGACTGCCCCAATCCAATCGGCGGTCTGCCAGAATATGAATCGTGCATATACAGCACTGATACCTTGCCGCCATTCTCCGATAGCGTCTTTTTATATGCGCCAGGGTCTACCATTTCGTTGTAGCATTCAATCAGTTCATTGAACACACTGGCGTATCCGTCAAACTCTCCTGTATCGCGCACGTCGGCTACGCGCATTTTAACGGTGTAATAATGTCTATCCATGTTTCCCCCGTGGCGGGTAGCCGCCGTGTTTATCCTCTTAAGTTTTCGGGCGTAATTGTTTATCACCTGGTAGCATCGGTGACAATCCGCAACGGCATTGAATGTCAAACGCAGCCTTGCCGCTCAGCATCGGCCCTTCGATGAAACCGACCTGATTGAATGTATCAAACAGCCCGTCCGCATCCGTCACGGCTCCGTCCATGACGATGTGACTGTACATGTCTTTGCCACCGCCACGTACTAAGCTATCGCGTGCCGTTAGCCACTCTGAACGTATCACAACATCCAAGTATTCGGCGGACTGTTTGTAACCTTCAAGCTCTGCTTTAATGTCCGCACGTCCGACTTCGGTTCTAGCAATAGCGTTGCTACGCGGTTGTGTGATCGCATCAGTCTTGCCTGACCATTCGGCGTATTTCTCACTGATTGCTTTCGATGTAACCTTGAAGCCCTGATCTGCAGTATCAGCGATGATGACCTCTAACTTTGCCGCGCTGGTTTTGTCAATCAGGTTAGAGCGTATATGTAAATTCTCAGTAAGCCACTTCCGGAAGTCAGGGCGATCAGGTGCGAACGCCGGTAGCTTTTCCGCTGCCAGTACTGCAACCTCATCGACTGCCAACTGCCCGAACTCAGCTACTAACTCAGCTTGCAATGGGCCAATGATCGCAGCATACGCGGCATTTTCCACTTCAGGATTCAGCAACGGCTTAGGCTTATCAGCGCGTGTCTGTGCGGTCTTGAGTACCCGCGCCTCCTGACCTACCCAGTATTTTTCAATGCCCGCCTTGTAGCGTTCCTGCCACGGCTCGCGTATCTTATCCTGATCGGCTAATCGCTCCTCACGATCAGCCAGCGTTGGATACTTACTGCTGGGGAATGTAGGCTCATCGCCTATATCGTCATCGACCCGATGACTTGGCACGCCTCATCCGCAGGTTTCCAGATACGAACGCATAGCGCGCGCCGCCTCTTTTGTTTCATTCTCTTCGGTATCGACTCCGATCTCCTCTGGCTGGAGTTGTTTCAATGTATCTGGCAGTCTGATATACGGCTTGTTCAACGGGTTATCCGGATCGTCAGGCTCGATCATTTCAAGCCCGCTGGCTTCGCGCTTTTCGTTCGGGGTCATCCAATCGCTGTTAGCAAGGTTGTGCACTCGTTCCGTTACGTTATCCTGCAGCGCGTTGATTCCGCTTACAATCGGTAACAGCTTTACATCATCTTCAAGCCCCATCTTAGGTAACACAAACTCTGCAAACTCCTCGCGGAATAAGCGATGCAATGGCAATACTGTATTCTCATAGAGGAATCGTTCAGCGGACTCGACATTGTTATACGTTGATGATTTGTCATCGCCGACTAACTGTGACGGCACGCCCAGCGCCGCGCAGATATGCCGCATTGTCACACCAGCGCCGCTAGTCCAGTCCATCTCTTTCGGGCTATGCGCGAGTGCCATATAGTTAGACTTCTCGCCGTCAATGAAAGCCGTCGCGCCTGCGTTAGATGCACCGCTGAACTTATCGTTGTAATCCTGCTCAATGCGTGCGCGCACTTGCGGAGTCAGTGAACTCCAACCCGTAATCTGCAACACACCGCCTGGTACTGCACTATTAGTAAGTAGCTTAGAGTTCCAAGCTAGCTGTAGGTTGCTGGTATCAATGTCCGTCGCTGCAGCATTCAATGGTGATAATCCAAACATCGGATGCGCAGGATCGGTGAACTTCACGTTATACATTTCGTCAGGCGTCAGATAGCGTTTATTGCCAATGCCTGTTTCGATAACGTACCGACTGACTGTGCGATTATCTGTGGTTTCAATCGTCACGCGGTCAGGCAATTCGAGATACATTTCAGGTGCGGTCTTGGGTTGCGTCTTGCCATTAGTCGTGCGCTTGCCAATGCCGATACCTTCGATGTATGTGATACCGGCAAGGTGAAGCTGATTAGACCACAGCGCGATGAACTCGTGATAGCCTTGATTCGGATTGAAGCGCTGCACTAAGTTGTACAACGGCTTGACGCGCGGGGCTATATCATCCTGCGTTACAATCTCGCCCTCATACTCGATGCCGATTGGTACTGCGCAAAGGCCGTTGCCGATTACCCGCAAGCAGGCATATACAATCGGATTGTGCCGATACGCCTCTTTGTAAAACTCATTGAATCGGCGCGCGCGAAACTCAGCACTGACACCGTTAGTATCCTGAATCGTCAGAACCTTAGCGCGCAACATCGACCGTAGTATGAAGTTTTGGAATCGTTGTTTAAGGTTCATAGTTTATCCCGTCGCCAATATATGAAATGGCGGCTTGACCGTTCCCTGTAGCGCCGCTGATGCTGATAGCGCAGTCTTAATCCTAGTCTTGGGCGCTTGCCCAGCAGTGCTGTATAGCGAGCCTAGCGCAACCATATAGCCGCTCCCTACTGATTCGTAGCCGCAGTGCGCACGGTTGTACTGAAAGTCATGAAAGTTATACAGGTGCTTACCCCACGCGATCAGGAATTGCCCAGCGGACGCTTTGTTATTTTCCAGCGCGGCAAAGTTTAGATCAGTGAATACCGGTCTCAGTAACTCGGTTATGTTGTATGCGTGGCGGTCAGGATCATTATGTATTTGGTCAGGCCACTTGACACCGTGCTTTAGAATCTGAATCATACGATAATCCGTCGTGCCGCCCATGACATACGGCCCGCGCTTGAATAGCTTGCGGTCGCCCTGTGAGATGCTAGTCCACTCATTCGCCGCCGCGCTGTCAGCTCCCATGTACACGACGCCTTTATGCTTTAGGGCTACAATGCAAGTCATCTATACTCCCTTGACAAATGCTGGATAGTGTGTTATGATGATGGTATGGTATTATACGAAACGCCAGCGGGCAGGGATAATATTGATCTGTATTTGGAAACCTGCCATGCGGGTGACAATCTGGTTATCATGCTCTATGACGATGATGGCAGCATTGTCCGTGAGCTATCTCCCGAGCAGTGTGACGCGCTACGTATCGCGCTATCGGATCATCTGGCAACGCTCATAAAATAACGCGCCGTAATTTTGCGTAACCCCTTGACATTGCTCGCTGGCTGTGCTATACTTATACCAGTTAGCAACAAGGAGAAACGAAATGTTAGACAATAAAAACAACACGATGAACAAGTTTAATACAGGCGATCACGTTATCTGCCGTGGTAAGAACTACAGAGTTACTGAGATCCGTGGTAGCCGTGGTTATGATACAAGCTGGTATTACACTTACAAGCTAACCTCAACTAACGGCTCATCCCGCCGTGCCCCGCAACACCTTATCTCGGTTGCATGACGAAACAATATGCATAATCATTCAGCCCCGCCCTCGCGGGGTTTTTACTTACCCTGTCAGGTAATCCAGCAACTCCATTCCGCCCAGCTCACCGTATACCATGTACCTACAGGCGTCCGGTGCGTGGTCATGCTCTTTCACTGGCTTATCATCTGCCAGCTTAGACGCGCTGTAATGATACGCGGGCATCCACTGCACTGCATTCGGACACTTCACCTTATCGAAGCATAGCGCCGGTACGTCCTCCCTGACTAGCAGGCTGCGCACTTGCGAGATACCATCGTCAATGCCGTTAATGATCTTGCCCGTGGCGGTCTTAATGTACACCGGAATGCCAAGGCCGATTAACTCCGCGTTTGCTGCAGCCGACGACGGATCACAGAACGCACCCTTAAACTGATTCTCGTTCAGATGGTCAATGCCTAACGCCGTGAGCTTGTTAATGATCTGCTCGCCGATCTGCGCTGGTATCTGACCGCTGACGTATATCTCATCGAAGACATTGATCTGCTCAGCGCCTACTTGCTGCCCGAATAGTACACACGTTGGGTTATCGAAACCCCAGTCAATGCCCAGGAACACCCGCGAGTCAGGCGTATACTTTACCTCTGCAACGTGGCGCTCTAAGCTGAACTGCGGATAGACTGAACCTGTCCGCGCTTCAAACTCTGCTAGAAACTCCTGACTGAAGCGTGATAGCTCACCGCGCCGGATGTACATATCGCGGATTTTGTCAATCGTCGCCGTATCATTAAACGGGTTATCATAGCTAGTCCACTTCGCTGTAGCATACTCTGAATCGACTAACGCTTGGTCTGTCCAGTCAAGCCAGGTGTCCCGTGCGTGGTTATATCCGTTCGGTGTGGTAGGTATACCCAGCACGCCCTTACAGTCAAGCAGCGGCGGCATGAGATGTTCAGCGAGCACGTCCTTACCAAAGGCGTACTCATCGGCAAGTGTCATTACAAGCCCAGGCCCGCGCAGTGAGGTAGGGTCTTTTGTAGTCTTACCCTCAATCCTAGCACGCCACGGCATTTCGATATACCGCTCACGTGTAGACTTATGCAACGGCGTTGCGCCCAATACCTTTTGATCGACTACGAACTTCCAGACCTGCCCGAAGATGTTATCTGTAATGTCAGATTCAGGTGCAGCTACAAGTATCAAACGTTTCGGCAGTAGGCCAATCGGTTTGAATGCCATCTCAGTTGTACCCTCGGTAGACCAGCCTAGCGACTTACCGGAACGCCGACCTGCAACGTTCATTATGTACTTAGCGCCCGCGTCTATCGGGTTATGTATGCCGCGCAGTTGCCCCGCGTGCGGTACGTAGTCTATGGCATTCCATATACGTTGCCTGTGATATTTGCGTTCAAGCGTGCGGAATTGCTGTGGTGTAATGAGTGTAGACAAAGCATTGTAGTTAGGTTAGTTGCGGCAAAGGTGTTTCAGCGATTCGCAGCGATCAGTATGTCTGAAACGCTCATCGTGAAAATCGTAATGATCAATCACTAGCGCGATCAATTCAGCATCTTTATCGAAATCATCCAGCTCATAGATTGCTGGCTTAACGAAATCAGATACGGTAATACTGTTTAGGTCTGTGTGATTATCACGAATCATCACAACCAACTCGGCGACGCGCTCCAATTCGTTATCCAGTATGCCTGTGTGATGATACAGCCAGATGAACCGCTTAAACTCAGTTATACATTCTCGCAACTCACGTGATGCCTTGAATATGCTATCACGCATTGCGCGATGCTGGTCTCTTATGTGGGGCATACAAACTCCTTTGCATTAGTCATGTGGCCGGTTGGTTATCTCGCCTAACGTATTCAAGTATCCGGCGTGTCCGCAATGGTAGCATTCAATCGGTATCTGCATAACTGACTTATCTCCAGCTTGTGACGCTCTCAGCAGTGCAATGTCAACGATAACATATTCCGCACTGCCGCATTTCGCGCATTGCCAACTAGATTGAAAGCACGGCGAATAGTCGCTATGATACCTGTCGGCGCTACTAGAATAATGATCACTTGCACGCAACGCCGACGTAAGCCTCTGAACGGCCATCGTCAGTTCTGCAATGTCATTTTCAGTGGGACACATATTTACTCCTATGCTGTAGTATTAATCATCGTCATCGTCATGGGGCGGATACCCTAGATGTTTAGCACACTCATCACATAGGCCATAGCCGTAATCATCCCATAGCGTGGCCCCGCAGTTACTACACATGCTCATCTATCATCTCCAATTACTGGGCGGTATGTGGATTATCATAGCCTGTCCATTCGCTAGCAACATGCTCGCTGAAGTCTGCTAGATATTCCTGCTGAAATATTGAATCACTCATCTATTCACCTTTCCGTAACTCGCTTGTAAATCCACTCATCTATGTTGCGCAATACGTGAAGCTGATCCGGCGTCAGGTCGCCTAATGCCAATACCGCCTTGCGAATCTCGCGTAGTTCGTATGCGATCTTGCCTGCGTTATCCAGGTGCAGGTAATATAGTTTGTCAATGTTATCAGGCCACTCGCCATCTTCTGAGACGATCAGCGGGCCTCTATCCCATAGACAATATCCATTCTCCTGTAATGGGATCAGCAAGTGATAACGCAACCGCCCGTCTTCATAGTCATCATGTGAAATGAAATCGAACTGCATTTCGCGGTACATCTGTGTGCGACTTGAATAACCAGAACAATATTCATCGCTCATCTATCCATCTCCTTTGCTAAATTGATCTAGTCACAATTATCTAGCTGATCAGAGTGCGCATACCGGCTCCTCGGGATCGAAGTGCAGCTCCTCGGTGAATAGCTCTTGTTCTGATAGCCAGTCTTGCCAATGCTCGCGCGCTACACTTTCAGCCGTTGCACGCTCACTCCATGTTGTTTTGCAAGGGTATCTTTCGTCAATTGGGCGCGGTGACATTGACCACGATCCACTATCGCTCAGGTTGCGGACTAGATACATCTTGCCAATCATCACCTGCCAACGCTCAACTCCGTCTGCACATGCGCGGCGGATGATGCTATAGCTCGGGATAGAGCGGGCATCACGCTTATTTTTGTGCGTTCGCCATAGTTCGCTGATACCGGCAATGATAATGACAAACAACACTGACACGCCTGCAATCAATATGATAAATGCGATTGTCGGTATAATATATTGCATCATTCACTTCCTTTGAACATCTCCAATGCCATGTTAAACTTCGTTCGCAGACGCGCCGCTGTTTCATCATCCAGCAGCAACATACGATCCTCGCGTAAGTTATCGTGCAGGTCGGCTAGCTTGATCCTGATAGCAGCATCGTCTCCGCTGTTAATGATACGCTGTATGTAATCTTTGTAATGATGCTCAGTGCGAGTCAGGCATGCATCAACGCGGCGTCGGTTTCATCTTCGTCAAGGCCGTCACCCAAGCATTCCAACATAACATCGCGTGGATGGCAGTAATACGGCGTGCCGCTTTTGTCAGTCTGGCCAGCGTGCGCGGCGAACATATATTCTATGCTATCAATAGTCAGCTTAGCCATCAGTGGCACTCCCCGTCAAACTCATACTTACTGCCATGCAATGTGATATTCGCCACGCCCCATGCAATCTGAATATCCAAAATATATCTACCGTCGGGATATTGCAAAAGCAGCGCCACTGCAAAACCCAGCTTGCTCAGTTGATAGATAATCTTGCCATCATCTATACGGTGCCGCCATGTGATATGATTATCGCACGCATCACAACCGAAGCCGTGACACTGCCAGCAATACTCGCTGTTGCGCTTGGCGACGTTCATGTGCGCTCGGTACATACTACTGAAATACATCAGTGGCGCTCCTCGCGTATGGCCGCACACCGCGCCTCTATATCAGCTACCCACTCTGCTATATCTGCTTTATCCTCATCACTCAAACCACCGCGCTGATTGATCGCAAAGAACCACTGCAAAGTACCTAGCATGTCTGCACACTGATTATCCACTATGGCACTCCTCGCAATCCAGCGGTACATCGTAGTAATGCCGTGGGCAATCATCCACGATAGCGGCGCATCCTGTCAGCAGTAGCGCAATGATGATTAGTCGTATCATAACTACATTATACCACAGTCACGGCAGTTAGTCAAGCCAGTACAGCGGATCGTATATGCTACAATTCCAGTCATCAGCGCAGTAGTCATCTTCGGGCTTCACTACGCTATCACGCACGCGGTCGCCTGCTTGTTCGTTTGGCTGTGCGTCAACTTTCATCGTGCCGCTAATGTTATTTCGGCATCTCCCCTGTATCGTAACATCCTGATATTCTGCCATGAATCGTGCGTGGTCATCAGACGACGGCTTTGCATTATTCCATACAGCATCATCAGTATCGTTATCCCAGAAGTCATCGCCCATTACAATCGGCTTATCGCCGTCGCGCTTGCCGAATAGACCACCGATGGCCTCACCGATCAGCGCGCCAACCTCGATACTGCCGCGTTCAGCTAGGTCACTGAGCTTCTGCGCAGCTTCACAGAACGCCTTGACCGCTGGCGATACAGTTGCATCCACGATCTTCGCGCCCATGTTGGTAGCGTGTGCGTGCGCTTGGCCGTATGTTTCAAAGCCATCAGCGGTGAAGCATACCGGAATGTGGCTGGGGTGTGGCACTTCATACTCCACATACCACGGCAAGTGCAGTGCGTCAGTCTTGCGGATGTAAGCGATCAGCTTCGCAATTTTCTCATTTGTTGGATATGCCATCTACTCATCTCCCTTGCTGTTGCGCGATTGCGAATACAGCTTGTATCCCTTGCGCGCCTCATCATTTGTCGTGCATGTAATGAGAGCACCGCACATACACTTAAACGTCATATCAATATCAAGGTATGTATGACCGTCATACCCAAATGCGATCATATACTTTCGATCAAACGAGCACCGCGAACCGCAACTAGGACACTCTACATTCATCTCAGAGCTAACGCCGCATGACCACGTTGGATCATTGTAGAAATGCCACTTGCAGTATTGGCTGTAGCTCATCCATCCCCCCTTGCCGTTTGCTGTGTATCGCACCACGCCCATAGCTCAACGTCGGTTCTGATCTTGCCAAAGTGATCCGCTGTCAGTAGTGTGCGATTGCTGTTATCTATTTCTGGCAGGTCGATGTTGAACAATTCAGATAATACACGGGACAGTTCGGTGTCAGGCGTGCGATGATCCAAACTAGACTCACGCACTGTTAATGCACTGACATGATCCATGCCATACACGAACGCAACCTCAGTAATGTATCTACTCTCGGCATCCTCACGCCAGATGTACCAAGGCCGATATGCACGCATCATCCATCCCCCTGACCTATCTGGTCGCCGTGATCTCCGAAGTGGTCTATGTGTGCATCCCTAGCTATCTTATCCATTTCACGCTCATAGTATGCGTCCCATGCGGCGCTAGTATCTTCGCTGCCGCCAAACAGCCCAGCAACCCACCCGAACATAGAGGCGATAGCGCGGATTATGTGCATACGTATGCTCTCCTTTGTCTGCTATTTGCGTACAATTGGATGCTATTTGCGTACATCTACACATCCCCTTTGCGATACACGTAATACAACACCAGCACAAGACGGGGCTATGTGCAAGTGCTATTTCAGCCATGCTCCGAGACACAGCACGGACGCACTGAGCGTCATGTACCCAGCGCAACTCACCAGAACGCTCCAGCCCCTCATGCCGCGATCAAACAGAAAACTGCCCATGTCAACCAGCCCAACACCAAAGATCAGCGTCAAGACCGCTCCACAGTAATATCCATTAAATTCTAGTCCGTCCATCATACGTCTCCTTTACTTACCATCATCATAACACAGTCAGGCGTGTATGTCAAGCTACTCATACATGATCGTCGGGAAGCTATGGTTATATCCACATTGCGGACACGTCGCATCGTGTGACAGTGCATTGCCAGCTTCCATCTGAGAGTGCTGCAGTTCGCAGTCACAGTCAGGGCAGAAATACACGTCAATCTCTATCGTGCGTTTGCGGATTATGGGATCACTCATACATCCACCCCATCACTACAATCTCATCGTCGCTCAGTAGCCACATCCCGCTAGCGTTGACCACATGCCCAGTGTAGCTCATCAGCCCTGGTGCGTCGGGTGTCAGGTCAGTACCCATCGGCGGTTCCGTTGCAAGCGGATCAGGCGTCGGCAGGTTGTCATTAAACCCGACTATCGCATGACCTAGCTCATGGCGCGTAATGTTCGGTATGTATGTCAGAGCAACGTCACGCCCCCAGCCTGGTAGTCCCATTACATGCACGTTAATCCACACGCTTGCGGCAGTGAGTCTATCACCGCGCCGTGTGAAGTAGCATACGCCGTTGTAGTTCGCTTCAGCAGGCGGCGGCGTATTGTTCAGCAGATTCATCAGTGCAGATTCAGTGCCGTCCTGTGTACCCGTCAGGTCAAAGCCAACGGTGCTGCCGTTAATATCAGCGTTATCTATGATCACCATGACGCCGATCAGGATAAGCCATTTCAGCAGTTCGTCACGATCCATGTCAGAGCATCCACCATACGGCCCATCGTAGAGACGCACTGGAATGTCAGCATATAGAATATCGCCAACGAATCGTGCATCTACCTTGGGGCAAATGCCGTGAACGTAAGCTACGAAATCACGTACTGCAGGTTCGGTGATGCCCTCGCATAACGGCTGCAGCGCAGGGTTAGGTGTACATCCAGTGGGCGTATACACTATCGAGTCGTCAACGCAGATAGTCGGCGTGCGTGTCCATTTGCCGACAGGCGGCGATACGGTATCTTGGCAAGGCTGATCGGATAGGTCGATGAGGCCAGGTGACTTGCACGACGGAATGTACGTGCATATGTTGAACAGTAGCACGCCGCCAAGGATGGCGCACAGAATCGTTATACACGTGCGTATGTTCATTCGCTGCCACCGCCCTCATCGGGCGATCCGCCAAGCACCTCTTGGTACAGGTCGGGCACCGTCTCAAGCCGTGGTGTATCTGTGTGATCGACTGGCCTTGATGTGCTGGTCGGTATACCGTTCTTCTCGGCATCCAGAAGGTTGTTTGCATAGTCGGCCAAACTGATATTGGCCTGCGCGGCAAATTTGATCTGCTGTAGCGTCAGCAGTGCATCTACACGCTTGATGCTGACGACATGAAGCTCCTGCAGCATAGCAACCAAAAAGTAGCGCGGATATTTCTTGTCCTCGTATCCCTTGAGCCTATTGAACAAAAACCAACCTTCACGAAGATCAACCTCATCACAGGCGATCTCCTCTCTGCCGTTGGTCTTCTCGACAACATAGATTGCGTGCTCAAAGTTCGTCACTTCGGCCTCTGGCGCTGGCATCAGTGCTATCATCACTCATCCTCCACAGTCTTAGATGCGCACTCTGCCTCGTGCATATTGATCACCACTTCCGCCCAGTGCTTCGGTACATCTATCCCGGGGGCGCTGTAGTGAGTGGGTTTGACGTGTGTATGTGCGATGGCTGTGGTGTGTATCTGTACGTCCCAGTCCTTCGGTATCACTATCCCCTTCGGGTTTGTTTGTAGTTCCTCTAGCGCATCAACGAGGTCTTGGCGCTCCTCTGCTGACAATTGCTCGCTGGGCTGGATAATTGGAAATGTGTCGAGATTCAGTACGGTCGCATACAGTTCCCACACCAGATATGCACGCCGTAGTGTGTATTTGCCCCCGAAGGTGTATACGTTCGGGTTGTCAGCGTCTCGTGTCCAGTCACTCATCCTTCGTACCTCCGTGCATCCTCTCGAAGTATTTTGCGGCGTACTTGACGGCCCTGCTCGGCTCCATCGTCTGTGCCGCTGCATCTACACTCACTTCCAATATCTTCCGCAGCAGGTAGTGTGTCTTGCGCGTCTCCCAGCCGTTTACTTCTGCATGTGCGCGTAGCACAGTAAAATGCACACCGTGTCTCTCGGCAAGCACAGGTATGCTCACGTCAAACGCCAGATAGTCGGCGTAAATTTCAGGATTTGTCACATCGCTCACTTCTTCACCCCTTTCGCAATCACCATAATAAACACCACCCACCACAGACACACACACGCAAACGCCTCTATCGCCCACGGTGCACTTGGCAGGCTTGTGCGTGGCTTAATGACCAGCATGTGCACAAGATACACAGCAAGGCCAATGCCAAAGTGCCACATGAGGAATAAGAGTAAGGTGTGCATCTATGCCTCATCACGCTCTGCGAGTTCTGCCAGATAGCGCTCCTTGTATTCGGATATGTCATTCTGCTCATTCGGGACTGTGCCAATCGCGTCAACCATCGCGTTAAGGTCGGCGGCTACCAGCGCGGCATCCGATGGATGCAAAATGATGCTTGCGACAACTTTCCCGTCCTTCCAGCACACGATATCCGCCTCCATCCCGTGCCATGCGCGGACGATCTCCACCCAGTCTAATCCGCCCTGAGCTGGCCTATACCAAGTCCCAGTGGTTCGCGGCGACATACGTTCACACGGTGCCTTGTGTCTACCCATCACTCGCCCTCCTGCTCGCCAAGCGACCGTGCACCAATGTACCCATCGGCGACCATCGCCGATAACCAGCTAGGGTGCGCATATGCACACAAATACTCCCACAGGCGCTCTCCCGTGACGAACCACTGGTTGCCGATCTTGCGCCCGATGAGTTTTTTGCTGGTGAGCAGCTTCTTGATGGTTGTTTCCGAGACCATCGCCTCGGTATCTGCAAAAATCGCATTCGCCGCTGATTCCGGCGTGTACAGCTTGTTTCGATCAATCATAACCACAGTATACCGTGCATTTGGCCGTTTTGGGGTGATTTTGGAAAAAACGGGCTGAATTTGTGAAAATGACGTGCAATTCGTGCAGATACACGGTATAATCCACCCATGAACGATAAAATCAGAGCATATCAGGTCGCACACGGCGGCCCCGATGAGGAAAAATGCCGCGCAGAGCTTGAGGCAGCGATTGATGTGCATATCGGTAAAGCGGCTACAGTGATATACACAGCAGGGTGGAGTGAGGATTTGGTTGAGGTTGAGGCTGTGTGTATGTTGCTTGAGTGTTGTCGCAAGGGCGGCGATGACTACAGCCCAAAAAGTGTGCTTCTGGTCGGTAGCGGACAGGTCATCGACGGTGAGCCTAAACACATCGACGGGATACACTTCACACGGCTGCGTAGTATTGTAATCAAGGAGGCGAAAGATGTCACCGAGTAAGCTGACAATCACCCTGTATAACAGGTTTGCCAAGTACCAGCGTGAATCTATCTTGGTGGCGTTGCGACCGTTTAACGGCAAGTGGTCATGGCGCGTCAGGGTGCTGTATGCGTTTGCACGGTTGATTGGGTTTACGGAGGATACACATGAGTAAGGCAACATGCCCTATAAGCGACTGCTGTGGCACGTGGGCTTACCAGCGGTGCCAGGGTGAGCGCGTGAAGAACCACGACATCAAGCCAGAGGTGAAGCCCGTGGAGGGCGGTGACGTGTGGCTTGTGTGCTCGCAGTGTGGATGCAGATGCACGTCGAGCGAGTCACGTGAATTTGATACACACAAGCCTGCACGGAAGAAGCTGACGACGACAGGAAATATGTTTGAAGGAGTGGATGATGAGTGACTACCTAGTTACAGATGGGAAGGGGAACATGCTCCTGTCTGCCTGCTGTAAGGACTGCATGAGGCTGGCCAGGATCGAGATTGTCAGCCCGAATTGCCCGTTCCCAATCACCATACCTGATAACCCGATATACGGGCTGGAGTGCTGTACATGCGGAGAGATCACTAAACCACTGGAGATGCACGATGACGAAAGCTGAACTACTGCTGATACTGGATAGGTATGATGACGATGCTGACGTGCATCTATTGAAGCCGAACCGCCACCATCCCGATCTGCACAAGACATACACACCTATCGGCGAATACCGCGACAAGTATCACAGCAACGGAAATTGCTACATCGAGATTGAGAAGGAAGTCTGAGTGACGCCAGAGGAAATTAACAAGCTGGTCTACAGCAAGTACCGTGAATCCAGGCGTCGGGCGAGGGAGAGATACAACGTGAAGCTACGTGCAGATGAAGTGCGATATGCAGCCTACCTGGAATATCACCGCAACAAGGCAGCGGAGTACAGAGAGCTGCGCAAGGCAGAAGATGCACGTATAATGGAACTGATGTATGAGGAGTGAATATGATTAGCACTGACAGAACGGAATATATCGTCCTGGCCACACTTGAGTCATGGGAACGGGCGAGGGCAGACTATACACCAACTGACCCCGCCGTCACTAAGGATGTGCACGATGCGTCCATGCGGC
>Ga0307928_10000035_pt1 | contig 70968 bp, 121 predicted proteins | sample AceLakmetagen232_FD_201815 | JGI IMG/M metagenome (GOLD analysis project Ga0307928, IMG submission 201815) | Saline water microbial communities from Ace Lake, Antarctica - #232 | ecosystem: Environmental > Aquatic > Non-marine Saline and Alkaline > Saline | place: Antarctica: Ace Lake...
CAGGAAAAGATAGTTGTCGCATATTTCTTAATAATATTTTTGATATACACAAAAGACACAATAATTCCTCGTATACGGAAAAAGAAATAAGTCAAGAGATATACGATCTGCGTATGCTATTTCGATATGCTGAAGAATATGATGATTTTGTTTGGAGCTAACCATTGTTTGCGGACTTCTTTGGTCTATAAATGAAAAACACATTGTTAGTCGGAACTTTTGAATCAACATAGTCGTTTATATATTGAGACATGCAATCAATCTCATCATTCTTTTCAAGACGAACACCACGAAATATCTTACAATTATTTATAAATTCCAATATCCAGCCGTGTCCGGGGATTGTTGCTTCTGGCAAAACCATGTTGCCAGATGCACAAAAATCAGATGCCGTCATCGCTCGCCCAAGCTTGTTTCCGTCTGGATGTAGAGCTATTAACCCCGGAATTAGTTTTTTTAAATCATCAACAATAGCAGGACCGTTTGCTTTGTCTTCTATTAAAATTCTTGTGCATTGAGGCCATTTGCCATGCATATATTTCAAAGCTTTTTTCATGTCCACATATCCAACCTGCTCTTTGTATTGGTCGATTAGATAATGTGTCTCGCCAATCCTGCACCATAACTGCCCAGTTGTAAAAGATGCCTTTGAGTTTAGCGAACCAAATGTCATATCCCAAGATTGTGTCCAGCTATCTACGGTTATGTCACCGCTTATAATCTTGTCTCTAAAACTTGTATCATAGAACTGCCACCAGTGTTCCTTAAATACAGAACCGCCCTCTGGTGTTGGGTCCTGCTGATACTGTGAGGAAAAGATTGACGGGGTGTTCTTTTCGATTTTCTTTAATTCTTTTGCCGGAAATCTTTCTTCCCAAAGTGCGTCACCAATTTCTCTAGGATCATTTTTGTCGTCATCACTTTTCTTTAGTGCCGGATAGCTAATTATTTCCCACTCGTCTTCTGTGTCTGGGTTTGCTAAATATTTTTTAAGCTTGCGACCACACAAATCATCTTCATGCCATCTTGTATTAATAATTACTATTGCACCGTCTACCATGCTGTCAAGTCTTGTTTTTAATGTTCCATCGTACCAAGCCTCGGTTGCCTCTCTCAGAGTTGGAGACAAAGCTTCTTGTTGTGATTTAACAGGGTCGTCAATAAGTATTATGTCTGCACCCTTACCAACAATAGAGCCACCAACTCCGGCACAAAGATAGCTTCCCTTGTGTCCAACAATTTCAAATTGCTTTACGTTTCTAAGCCGTGGCTTGTTGCCTTCTTTATCTCGAACATTTGTTGCAATGTTTCTTTCTGACAGTCTTGTCTTTGGATACATCGCTTTATATTTATCACGATCAATAATATCCTGAGTGTCCTTATTCATTGAAGACGCTAAATCTTGCGAGTAAGATGTAGATATTATTTTAAGGTTTGGGTTTTCACCAAATGCATATGCTGGAAAATATCTCGATATGATTTCAGATTTACCGTGTCGAGGAGGCATAAACACCATTAGTCTTTTACACTCGCCACTCAAAATTCTATCCATTGCCTTACATACACTCTTGTGAAACCATTTCACTTTATAGTTATCGTGAGTCCCCTTAATAAATTGTAAAAGATTTTTAGGACGTAGGTCTTTTTTATCTTTTTCTCTTTGTTTTTTTGCGGCAAGTGCCACAATCATTTCTATTTCACTTAACTTGCCTGAGTCAACGTATTTTTTTGCCACTTTAAAATCCTATATAATAAAACAACCCTTGTCTATTATACATTATTTTGGCGTGGTGTCAAGTTTTGGCTTTGTTTTCCTTATTCAAAGCATCTACTATTTGTTTGCCGAACGAAACAGGTGGACACGCCTCTCTTAAATCAATAACGAGAATCATAAGTCCCTCGCTATCACATATTCCCCAACAGTCCTCGTCTTGTTCATAGCTTTCTACTAATGTATATTTTTCAGCCATTGTCCACCCCGTATTTCTCTTTTATCTTTCTTGCAAACTCCAACCCATCCTCAGCTTCTTTTTTTAAATAAATAAGATATTTTTTATCATCGTCAGTATATACAGGATTTAATTTTCTTTCCCTGATTGTTTCTTGTAATAATTCTTCCTCGTCTTCTTTTGTAAAAACTTCTCCAGAATATTTTTTGTCAATTAGCTTTTCTCTTTTTGTATATTCTGTTCTGTTTTCTTGCTCCATCCTAAAGCGAAGTGCTTCGATTTTTGTTGGCTCGTCAACAAAATATTCATCAGCCTCATATCTTTCAATAATTTCAGAAAGATATCCGAGCCTGTCAGATTCTTTTGTTCCTGCATCTGGGTCGATATCAATCAGAGATTCAATTTCTTCCATGTATGCATCGTATTCTTCATTTTTCATTCCTATTTTCCTTCCGACACCAAAGCCAATATTTATATTCTGCCCTCTTAGGTATAATTGTATAGCAAAACAACATTAAAAACATTACAAACTTTGTATACAATCCGGTTTCCATCAGCGACATACTTATTATATGAAGCATCCTGCTAGGCATTAATATTATGTAAAAAAATATCCATTCAGTCATTGTTTTATCCTATCAAGTTTCCCAAAGGAATAAGTTCAGAAACAATTTCAACCAAGTCAGATTGGTTATCCATGACTGTTTTAATATCCTTGTAACACCTTGGAGATTCTTCAATTATATTTCCTGATTTTGACAAAGTAATTACATTTGCATTTAACAAATCACTCTTTGCCATATCCTCAGTGAATTGTCTCTTGGCTTCTTTCCTTCCCATAGCTCTGCCTGCTCCGTGAGACGCAGAACAAAAAGAATTTACGTTACCTTTTCCTTTTACAATATAAGAAGGTGTTGCCATAGACGAAGGAATAATTCCAATCTCATCTTTTCTTGCACTGATTGCACCTTTTCTGTGTACCCAAACATTCTTCCCAAAATGGTTTTCTAATGAAGCATAGTTGTGGTGAACATCAATATTGTCTTTTGTAAGCCACACGTCTCTTGTAATGGGAGATATAATATCTTTTGTCGCCTTAACAGCCTTGTCCATCATTATCAATCTGCTTTTCTTGGCAAAATCTAAGGCACAGTTCATTGCACAAAGATAGTCTTGTCCAAGTCTTGAGTCAGCACGAAAGAAAGCCAAATCTTTAAACTCGTCAGCCATCCAAGAATAGTTTTCTTTCATGCTTTTTTGTGCAAGTTTGTTATATGTCTTTGCAATCTTATATCCGAATCCACGACTTCCACTGTGTAGCATAATACATAAATCATTTGTTTCAGAATCAACCTGTAATGCAATAAAATGATTTCCGCCACCAAGAGTTCCAAGGCTTGAGTCAATTATCTTTTGGACTTCTATCTCGTCACCGATATATCTCAGTGCATTAAATTCAGCAGCACTTGGCACAAAATCTGTATCAGGGTTTTTGTTGTGACTAAATCCTGTTGGGATTGCATCTGAAATTTTATTAAGTATTTCCTCAATAGAAACATTGTCTTTAATGTCATCCCATTTTAGGGGAAGTCTTGCAAAACGCATTCCGCAGGCGATATCTACCCCCACCATATTGCTACATATAAACCCATCAAGAGCAGCAACGCCACCAATAGGCATGCCGTATCCAAGATGTCCGTCAGGCATTAGTGAAACCCATTTATAAAGCATCGGCAGGTTTGCGACATTTTCAATCTGACCGACAAGAAGTTTGTCATCTAAAAATTCAGACTCATCCATCCATACTTTTAAAAGTTTATTATTGTGTTTGTTTACATACATTAATCTTCTCCTTTTGGTTTGTGTATTATTTGTTGCATATTGAAACAGCCAGACTACCACCCGCTATAAATCAGATAATCTTTGTCCCAATCGAAGGTGTGCAATATGTGAACTAGATTAAATAAAGAATATTCAATTTTCCACGAACTAGCAAGCGGACCATTTTGTCCTTTTTTTAGGTTGTATGGTGACAGACCAAGCCGCTCCCTGCTACTCCACTCTGACCGCATTGATTTCATATAGCGATACACTTCCAAACCAGATTCATTGTCTGTAAAAGATGTTTTCTTATCGTCTCCAAAAACAAAGGCATCTACCAGCTCTGTGAAATAATCAGACAACCCGTCATGAAATTCATTTATCAGCTTAATCAACCATTCTTTTGTGACTATACTAAATTCACAATCGTCAAGTTCAAAGGCAAAAAACGGACTAGACCCGTCTGAATAGTTGACATATTTTCCTATCTCCCAAATTTCTTGATATTCTGGTAGGGCATATACAATATTGCTTTCTTTTATTCCGGCTACATGTATTACATCATCCTCTGTTGCAAGTGAGCCATATTTTTTGTGAGCATCTTTGCTTATTTTGCCTATTCTAAGTCGATATCCCATTAATCTTCTCCTTTAAAATATCGTTCCATCTCAATATCTGCGGCAACACGCCTCTTTGTGTCAAAAAACATTCTTTTAGCACAACAATATTTGCACGTACCATGATTTTTGCAAGTACAATCCACAGACCTAGAATCGGAATCTCTATATTGTTTGCGTCTGTCTTTTCTGTTTTTGTAATGTTTATAAAATCCCACAAGTTTATTTCCCTTTGAATTTTAAATCGCTTATTTTACACCCGCCCTTTTTATAATACCCGCTATCAAAAAGCAGATTTGAAGAATCTTTTTCACAATAAACTTTTGGAGTAAAGGGAAAGTCTTGAGTATATGGCTTTATGTCCACAGTTCCAATAGCGTCAACGTCTTTGTCTGACTTAATTAAAATTTCGGTTACGCTTTCGCCTTCAAGTCTCTCTCTTTGGGATATTATAACTTGTTTTTGAAGTTCAACTATATATTTGAGATATTTAATTTCTTCTTGTGGTGTCATTTGTTTTCTCCATTATATTTGTTATGTTGGTTGATTACATTTTTTACCAACTCGTCATTTATGCATTTATCAAACCTTGTTCCGTCACACTTTTGTCCATAAAAATAACAATAACATTCAGAGCTATGGTCGTTGAACATATTGCAAGAATCACATTCTGTTTCCGAATACCCTTTTGCGGTTAATTGTTTTGTGTGCATTGTGTTTCTCCTTTAGGATATAGTCTCACAAATAAAACAAAATGTCAAGACATTTATCTTATAAATACATCAAACACACAGGAATTTGACATTTCATTTGCCATTCTAGTAATTAATCTGCTTCTTGATTTGTTATAGTTTCTTTTTTGGTCAACTAAATCTTCACCTTTTGTCGCAATGATTCTTTCTTTTCTGGCAGACTCAGTATCAAAGAATAAATTTAACATAGACTTTTTCTCTGATCTAAACTTTACACCCTTAACAAAATCCATACACAACTTTCCAAGAATTGCGTTCTGTGCTATTTGAATATCTATCGTTGGTGTTTTATAAGACTTTCCTGCCATCGGTGCTGAGAGGTCAGGTGAGCCTATAAATTGGTATCCATCCATGAGTTCAGACTTGTAGTTTACAAACCAGTGTAGTATTTGAGCGTGTGAGCTAAATTTCAAAACATAACCTCTTGTTTTTCTGTTTTTTCTGGAATTATATCTGTAAATAAATCTCTTGCATCGTCAATCCGCTTTTGAGCAATCTTGAAGTATTCAGGGTCTTTTTCAATGCCGATAAATTTCCTGTTTAGTTTTCTGGCGGCGATTCCAGTAGTACCGCTCCCCATAGTAAAATCTAAAACCGTGTCGCCATCGTCGGTGTATGTTTTTATCAGGTAGGCCATCAATGCAACTGGCTTTTGGGTGGGGTGGATTGTGTTTGATTCACTTTCGATGTTCAAAACTTGCCTTGGATAACCCGTAAACTCTTGGATGTACTTGCCTACATTTACGCTTCCATAATTATCCGAATTGCCGTTACCGCTATCGCCTGTAGAAGAAATCTTTTTGCATAATATAATTCCTTGTGGATTATAAATGCTTTGTCCACCACAAAAAACAACAACATCTTCAACACATCGCAGGGGCTGCTTTTTTGCGTTCAATACGCCTGTGACAACATTCTTATCCCATACCCAACAATACTTGAACATCTGATAATTCGAGGCAATCAATTTTGTAGTAAACGGCTGGCTTGCACACATAACTATTGCCGCATTCGGTTTTGTGACTCTTTTAATTTGCTCCCACATTGGAACAAAGGGGATTATCGTATCCCATGCACAAGCGGTTGTGCCATATGGCAAATCAACTAAAACCATATCAACAGATTCAGGCTCAAGCTTTGGCAGCTCAATCAGGCAATCACCTTTAATAAGTTTAATCATCTTTTCCTTTTCTTCTTTTTCTTTTTATTATCCGCCAACTCTCTTGCTGTCTTTGGATTTCCTAAAATATAATGTTCACAATTTATATCTTCTATCACGTCTGGTTTAAAAAACTCTTGATGAAAATATCGGCAACTAAAAAAAACATATGTTTAGTTCACATGTTTCACATTGCTTTACATATATTTTATGAAACCATTCTTTATACAAAACTGTCACCACCGATACATAAGTGGTGACATAAATATCGACCATGAAGGTCTTGAGGATATTTTTGAAGCATGTATCTCATGAGGTTGGTTCTATTTCATCTAAATAATCAAGAAGTATTTTATGTTCCTGACTTGTAATGTTTTCCATAATTATATACCCGCAAGTTTCTCCAGTCCATCCAACATTTTTATCCTTCATTTTTTTATTAATTGCCAGAACATTTCTGTTTCTTTCTTCTTCAGAATAAAAATCAGAAAGCACTTTATGTTTTCCGAAATAAGAAATTGGTTTTCCTGCAAGATTTGTCATTTTACACAATGCCTTTCGTATTCTTTCAACATTAAATTAACAACTGGGCAAATTTTCTTTTTACAAATGTTACATCTTGCCTTGCATCCTTTGTGCTTTTTTTCTACAGCATAAAGGTTTTTCCTGATAACTGTAACACAAAGGACTTGATTAAGCAAATCTTTGTTCGCTCGAAGCCATTCATTATAATCCATATCGTACTCGACACATATTGCAGGCATAGATTGGTGCGTAATGTCTCCTTTATCATGGCTGGCTGCATAATGTAAATCCGCCATCATATCTTCCATGTCTGCATATTCAACGATATCGGCGGGATGTTTCTTAGCATTCTTTGCCATTGCAGATTTCCATGTGTTGTGTGCTTCTCTCAGCAACTTAATCATAGGGTCTTTATTCTCTGTCATTATTATAGCTCCACGGTTAAATTGAATATTCCAAATTCTGAAACGACTATAACAAAATAAAAACAACAAGTCAAGTAAAAAATCTCTTGACTTTATTTATTTTTTGTAGTAAAGTCTTTTTAATCAGACTTACTGGTTTTGTTTATTTTACAATGGAGGCAAGCAATGGAAACAATTTGTGTAGATTGTGGAAAAGAAACAGAAGAAACGTGTAAAATTTGTGGACAGCCACTTTGCGATGAGTGCATAACCACAGAACCATATAAGGAAGATTTGGTTGGGTGTTATTTTTGTCGTCAAGAAATTAAAGACGAAGATGCTGAACACGAAGATTATTTGCACATGACAGCAAAAGGAGATTGACTAATGAGTGAATTTAATCCAGAGTTATGTAAGGTCAAGGCGTTGGACTTCAATAACGCATGGTGTGAGGGTTATCCAATACCCAGAACTAATCCAAATGCTACAGTATGGTTTTTGGATATGAACGATGATAGAGGTGGTATTGTAAGAATAAAGACTGACACCATATGCAGGTGTACGGGAAGGCTAGTTGGTGGTGATCGTTTGGTTTTTGAAAGCGATTGTTTTTGTATAGACAATGAATGTTACGGGGTTATTGTTTGGGATGATGACGGTTTGTGGGAAGTTGAATACTACGACAAAAACCCTGTAGGTAAATATCTTAATATAGGATACCTAAAAGGCGGGGATTGTCTCGCTGATCTGATTAGTCTTGGCGGGTATGAATTTATTGGCAACATCCACGACAAGGGAGAATGAGCATGGATAAGAAATATAAAAACATAATCAGGCGACTACTAATCAGCATGGAATTGTGGGCATCTGAGGAGGACGGCATTCCAGATTTTGAATATAAAAAATTTGGTGTAAATCCTTATAGAGTATATATGGATGCAAAGACAAAGCTCGGTATTGATGAGGAAACAACAGTTATTTCTCACGACAAGGAGGACTAAGGATGAAGTACTACTATGTATGGGGAAACAATCCAGTAAGATTGAAATACAAAGGCAAATTATGTAACATGCTTGCAAGCGGAAAAATGGGCAGCGTTCTTATCGAATTTGAATGCGGTCACAAAATGGTAACAAGTAGAAGGGCAATCAGACTAATAAAAAAGAAAGGCAGACCATGAGAAATCCAGATGATAAAACAACTCGCCTACCCGTAAGGATACTTGGAATGATGTCTGCGGAAACGAAAACAAAAACATTTACCGCACCAGTAGAGATAACTCCGCATGAGGACGGAGAGCATTGCGGAGAGTGTGGATGGCTAAAAAAAAATTTCTATTATGATTTTTATCACAAGTGTATTTTTAAAAACTGGAATGGTCGAAAGATAAAAACAACAAAAAAACTAGATACTTGTGGCACTGCAATATATTTTTTTATTCGACACAACCAATGCCTTGAGGCCGAACGGAAAGCAAAGGTCAGCGGATCAAAAGAAGCTTGTGCTGAAGATATGTATGATATGCTAGAAAAAGTTGTGCCTGCACTTGATAAATTATACAAATTTGTAGCTATCCAAACGAATGCTATGAAATCACACAACCCGTTTGCTGACAAAATCAACGCACTACTAAAGAAAGCACGAGGTGAATAATGCCTACAGTTGATTTAGTATTTAGGGATTTGCCGGATAAATTTGAGTGGGTGGAAGGTTGTATCGGGAATAACAGGATTCATTTCAATCTTGCTTTAGGAAACTTTGAGATACTTTTAAGACACACTATGCACCCGTTTGGTGATGGATACGGATGGCTTTCTTGTTTATATATGTTCGGGTCTTCATTTAATATGGACAGAGAACCTTTTAATATAGACTATTGCGACACTCCAGACGAGGCCAAGCAAGCTTTTGAAAAATGGATAAGAGCCAGGGAGGTGAAGTAAAATGAGGGATTACGTTGACGTTTGCGTTGACTACAACAATAAGTGCTGTGTTTAATTGATTATTATCTGGATAAACGGAGGATATAATGGAGTTTGAAACAGTTTGTGGATTTCAAAACATAACACATAAAAACTTTACAATATATTTCAAGGAAGAAACACAGAAATACGTTCAAAAAACAATAACAGATATAGACGACAATGTTGACAAAATGTGTAGAGATTTGGGATTTTCATTTAAAAAAGATATGTTGATATATATTGTTGACAACGGGCTTGACTTTGAGCGTGCGTCTGGGCTATATTCAGAAGACTTGACCCATATTGTCGGTGTTGCCCAGCACGGCATTGATTCAGTTAAGATAGTTATAGCAACTTATGGACAAGATTTTACAGAAACGCTGCTACATGAAATTTCTCATTCAATAATAGACTACATGGTGTTGGCAAACATACCTATGTGGTTCAAGGAGGGAATGGCTATGTGGCATTCAGGAGAAAGAGTTTGTGGGCTTATCCCATCGCTTACAAATAATGAACTTTATTCAACAGAGCGTCCAGAAGATATACAAGATGTATTAAATGTTTGTAAGTCCGGTTTTTCTCTTGTTGAATACCTAATTAGAAAAGAAGGAATATGCTCTGTATCAGACCTAATGGACTGTCTGGTTTTTGGAAATGGATTTGCGTGTTCATTCAAGATGGCGTTCGGAGAAAGTATGGAATCGCAGTTAAATAATTGCATACTAGATTCTAAGATGAATTTCAATGATTCAATATGGTTTGATGAAAAAGACATTGTTTCTATCTCTATAAATCTAAGGGTGGAAAACAACGAAGGAATTGCCATATAGAAAAACTTGACATCTAACACATTTGCATGTACTATGTAGGTGTGTTAGATTGTTAAGAGATTTGAAATGGAATTAGAGCAAGAGTTAGAAAATCAAAAAGTAGAAGTTACCGACAAGGACAACTTTGTTGTTGTAAAAAACAACATAGAAGCCGCCATCGGTCAGGCTATAAGAAAAAAACGTCCAGATTTCAGAGAAAAATATTATAGGGCGGCTTGGGATTATTGTCTCGACCCAAGAATATCAACAGTTCAAAAATCAATGAAATTAAAATCTCTTGAGTTGGCATTCAAATACGTAAACAAGGGGCTGGTTAGGTCTAGGCTTAGTCCAATTAAGGAAATACGCAACGAACTGTTAAAGCACAAGATAAACTATCTTGAACGGTCATATGGGAAATCTTGGGCAGATGTAGAAAATAATTGGCTGGTGATATATGATAGCCAGCAGCAGCTCGCATCTCAAATAACAAACATGTTGACAAAAATATTAAGACAAAACGGGTTTGACGACAAGGTTGTAAAGAAAGCTAAAAAGATATTTGTTTCTGGAAACATAAACCCAGATGACGAACATAATATTGACGGTTTGGAAAGTAAGCCACAAACAATAGAAGAACTTGAGAAACAAAAAAACGATCTTGAGTCAGACATAATTTCCTGTTCAGAGAAACTGTCAATAAAAGAGCTTAAAGTTGTAACAGAAATGTTAAACTCAGTTGTGTCAACTTCAAAGAAAATACTTGAGGCACAAAACATGGCTTTTGGCGGAGCAGATGCAAGAAGATTGATAGAAAAAGAAGAATTTATAAAGAACATGGCAGTTAAATATGGATTTGACATCAACGACATTGAAAATATTTATTCAAATGTAATTGATGCCAAGAAACAGTCTGACGGTAGCTGGGAGTAATAAAGAGTAAACGTCAACACTGGCTATAGCACTTAGAGCCAATGTGTTGTCATTTAGGTCGCCTATCACCAGTCTTTAACTCCCTTGGGTTAATTGCTTTTCTTATTTATATAGGCACAGGTTGCAAGATTTTCTATATTCTTATAAATTAGATCAAGATTTTCTTGTCTATCGTCATCAATATCAATTTTTGTTATAAAAAACTCTATGTCACAAAATTTGCAACTCTCTTTTTCTGTCATCTGCAAATTGTGTTCAACATAAAAAATAGTTTTGTTTTTAATTTCTTTAACTTCTAATATTGAAAACCAATATGAAGACACGAACCATGCTATACTTTCAAGCCCGCAATTCTCAAATTTAGTTGTACTTGCGTGACTGCTTTCTAAAAATTCTCCAACTTTAATTTTCTTTTTACACTCTGCTCTTCTTTTTTCGGTCACAATAAGAATTTCAGCATTTGTTTTCTCTGTTTGTGCCGCAATTTTTTCATCAAGGGTGCGGGACAGAGTGTCTGTTTCATCCTTATTTGCATGCTCTAAATCACGTCTTAACCTTAACTTGCCATCCGAGGATAACCTATTTCGTCTCTGTATGTGAAGAAACAACCAATAACACAAAATAAATACGACACATATTGCAATAACTATATAGGCTGTTTCCATTTTAGTTCTCCTTAAGTTTAATTCGTGTCACACACAGATGTTTTTTAATCAAACTTTCCGTTTACTTTTTATACAAACGATAGTTTTCTAAAAAGTCACAAAAAGACGAGTCGCCAGATATTGCATAATCATAAGACTTTAAAATAAGCCCCAATTTTTTACACGACTCTGATAAAAACGAAACAGCATCCAGCAGTTCGTCTCTATCTTGGTGTTCTAAAATCTCGGAGTCTTCACTAGTCTCCATGTCATATTTGAGTCTGCCGCTAATACTTATTAAATTTCTATCTTCGTAATCAAAGTGTCCGCCACTCATGGCTGTTCCTTTCGGTAAAGTTTTTTAACACACTCTTTCTTGAATAAAGTATGTTGCATAGTCTCTATCGCCAGACCTCGGCAGTCTAGCAGTTCTAAGCGACTTGGTTCGTCTTAATACCAAAGTTTTATTTCCCCGTTTCAATACTTCGTGTCTCGTTCCAATAAAACTTCTTTCAAAAATAATAGGAAACCTAACCCCTAGCACACTTGAAATCATTTTGTGTGCTTTTCTTCTTTCAAGTCTTTTTTCTGCCTTGTAGAGTCTCACTTTGTCACCTCGCTTTCATTAATCAATCCTGAAAATAAAATATCATAATAGCTGGTATGGAAACTCTCTTTAAAATCAGCTTTGTCGTTTATTTCGTCAATAAAATTGGGTTGACTGCATTTTGGCAAGTACTCAAGGCTAAATTTCTCGTTCATAACCATAGTGTTTTCATTTAGTAATCTGCAATTAAAGCCTTTGTTTTTACATTCTTTCAGTGCTGCTTTCAAAAGAAGTGACCTTCCAACAATCATATCACCTTTTGTTGTAAAGCCTGTTGATACATTAGTCATAGCAAGAAGCTCGTTTGGTTTATAAGTTCCATCCTTACAGTCAATGAATACCGTGAACCATTCTGACCAATATTTTTCAGCATTATATTTACTCACAGTATCACCTCCTCCGCAGCACAGTTAATATTACTAAAATATTTACCACAAACATTAAATCCTCCTAAAGTCTCATATACATCGCAAGACTCAAAGACTTGATCCGGCTTGCCATCGCAGCTTACAACTACGATTGATTGCATAGGGGAGCGGCCAGCTATCAGGAAAGCTATTAAAAGTATTATTCGCATTGGTCACCATCACAATAATCATCAGCAATCTGTGCCTCAAGCTCGTTGGCCTGTTTCTTTTCGTCACGGCCTTCGCTGTCTGAATCAATAATCTCATTGAGCTTGTCGCAAATCATACGTTGGTCTTCATGCGAATAAGCACCACCCTGCAAAATAGTAAATCTGTAACCAACAATTTCAAATTCCATCGACTTGTCTTTGAAATCCCTTGTTATTTCCCAAACACTGACTTCCGGCTTATCACAATGACTGTGGAAGTTTACCGCATAACCCGGAATTTCAAACAGGCATGAAATAGATGCACGTTTGTAATTAAGTTCTGCACTTACTATCTTGTAATTTTGTACCGCCTCTTGCATTCTTTCAATAATTTTCATTTGTATTACCTCCATTAGTTGTTGTTCCAAATTTTAGATTATTCTGATTTTGGTTTTAGCCCAGATAAATTCCACGAATGGCAATCCATAACTTGCTTTCGCCATTCTTTATCTGTAACACCCTTGGCTCTTGCACTGTGACGATTTTCATAATAAACAACTTCTCTTTCTTTATCGCTATTATTTTTTTGGTTTTTTTCCTCAAGATCGGTAACTTTCTTTTCTAATCTTTCAAGTATTGGAATTGTGCTTTCTCCACCATCCCTAAAAGATATTTCTGAGGAGCTAATTATTTTAATTATTGGGTCTTCTTTGCTTTGCTCAAGCTTGCCACCATTCTCCAATAGGCCAATAATAGAAGATAATGCTTCAATAACCGAACTTGTCGCCTCTATAGCAATTCTACTAGAACCATAGTTTGTGCTTTCAATAACCACCATCATTTTTTTATTCATCTTTTTCTCCTGTTCATTTAAGTTATTCACATCCCACTAAATCAACATATCCTTCATCGTGGATATTTGTAATTTTAAGATTATAATCTGTTCCGGGAACATTTACCGTATCCCCAACTTCATAATCGTCTAAATCTGTAACATTATCTTCTGGATATACGCTACTGAAACAATAATTTCCTATAACCAAATCTCCACAAAGTTCGTCATCAAAGTCAAGATTTAATTCAACTGCTTCAAGAAATGTCATTGTCTGCATCTTTCCAAAATACAGGAATTTGATTTTTGTCATAATGCCCTGCACTCCAATAAGCATTTTTACCTATCCTGCCAATCAGGTTAATGTCAAATAGAGACAAGACAACATCTTTTGCTTCATCAATGGAGATGCAGTTTGTCCAAAAATGTTCGTGGCGTTCTAGCTCTGGGTGTCTCTCGTTGTAATTTTCGATTATCATTATTTTTTTCCTTCATTCGTGTCCTCGTCAGATTCGTAATCCCTGCCATATAATGTTTCATCAATGTCGCCATCAACAAACAATCCAGACAGATCATCAAACATGCTTTCTCTATCCATACTTTTTACAAAATCATCATATTCCATGTCTACCACCTTTTTAAATTAATGTCAAGGTAAATTTTGGTCCTGTGATTCGTCACACAGATACAACTCGTCACTACCAAAAATTTCTTTGATGTCATTATCCATATCTGTGCTGTCTATCATTCCAACATAGCTTTCTACGTAATTATCCATGATATTCTCCTTTTGTTTTTTTAAGAACTAATTATCAGTGGCCGTTTTCTATTATAAACTCAATTATTTTTTGGTATTCATTAATTTGTTCTTTATCGTAATCATTTTCAACACCAATTTTTTTAAAGTCACTTCTCCATTCAGCGAAAGAGTGGACTTCACATCCTATTGAAATAAATCCAAACTTACAATTAGTTGCCGCATGAAACGACCCTTGTATATATAATGGGCTTTTTTCCCATGCATCACCATATACCCGTGCATCACCATATACCCGTGCATCACCAGATACCCGTGCATCACCATATACCCATGCATCACCAGATACCAGTGCATTACCAGATACCCATGCATCACCAGATACCAGTGCATTACCATATACCCGTGCATCACCATATACCAGTGCATTACCATATACCCGTGCATCACCAGATACCCATGCATCACCAGATACCCGTGCATTACCATATATCCGTGCATCACCAGATACCCGTGCATCACCAGATACCCGTGCATCACCATATACCCGTGCATCACCAGATACCCGTGCATTTGTTGATATGTGTACGCTTAAATCAATTTCAACAGAAACCCCGACCCATCCACCAAGTTCGCCGTTTTTGTTTCTCCATCCAAGGTGTAGTTCCCCGCCAAACAATTTCTTTAATCCTGTTTTGCCAAATGTTTTTTTTGTCATAATATTAATCCCTTTCAGTTAAATTAAATTCGTGTGACACAATGTGTTTTTCTTATATATACAAAACCCATCATTTGTAAAAGAGTGTTTGCTAAAAACTTCAAAATGCTGGTTGTTTAAGTTTTTTGGCATTAATTCGTATTGCTCCCAAGAATCGCACCCTATAAATAAAACAACTTCACATTCGCTTTCTATTGTCCACTCAGGAGAAAACTCAAAGCCTGAATCTACCTTGCTATTATCTTTTAGCCTCATTTGAAGAAACCCTTGAAACTTCATAATTTATTCTCCTATAGTTAGACAATCCACATGCTGACACCAACCAAATGATGCCAGCAAATTGAGTGTCTAATGGTTACAAATATTGTCTAGTGTATTCACTAATTCGTTAGCCCTGTCAATAGCTCCACTTGCAATTTCGCAATATACTTTGCACCAATGAAGGGGGAATTGTTTTGACAAAATACTGAAATAAGGAATTGAAATGTTGCCAGACTCCTTACCACTAAACTTGTATGTTCCGTATACCTCAACACGTCTATCGGTAAACACATAATTATAATCATCTTTTGACGTGGGGATTTCTTCACAATCGCACCGTTCGTCCTGATTAAGATGTTTAATTATATCCCTGATTCGTGGTTCGTGCTGTTTAATAAATTCTTGCTCTTTTGATCTTAATTCGTGCGATATGGACACTAAATCTTTTATTAAATTATTCATGCTTATTCTCCTGATAAGTTTTCTTCAAACTGTTTAATAACATTCTCTACTGGCTCGCCACTGTAACAGCAAACAGTAGATATAAGCGAATCATTTTTATATAATCCGAACATTGATACATCAGAATTATAGTGGCATTCGTAATCACCATCTTTTTTTCTATTGAAATATCCCTCTACTATGGTTTCATTTTCTTGTCGCTCTAATCGCTCTCGTGTTTCAGGTTTCATGATAATTATCCTTTTTTAAGTTAGTCAATAACTCCACATATCCACACTAGCAGTTAACTAATGTGGATAAATTGAGATATTAACTTATGCGTACTGGCATGATAACACAATGAAAACCATCAGACTTGATTGAACAAGGTGATAACTCATCTGTAAATGAAAGTTCAACTTCTTTTGCAACTGTTTTGCTCAGGTATCTTTTGAAGTAATTCGTGGAATAGACAGCCTTAAGATCATTCTGCCATGTGATATCTGATTCAACAATTTGACTCATAACATTCTTGCCAAATTCGCGCAAATTAAAACTCACTTCATTGCCGATTGACTTTAAAACAAAACATCCGTTATAACTATCAAGAGTTTTGCCAACCTTTTCAATTTTAACTAATGTTTTCACAAGGCTTTTCGGATTTGCACAAAATGTTTTGTCCGACTCTCTTGGAATTACCATATTATAATCAGGATAATCACCATCAATCAATCTTGACCATGCTGTAATATTGCCACATTCAAATTTTACGCTTGTATAGTCGAGAGATGTTTCATAATTGCCTTTTGATACCGACAAGACTGTGCAAGAGTCATCTTTTTTCGTGCAAGCTATAAACAATTTGATAGCTTGCCTTGTAACAATGATCTGTTCCATTTCACCTTTACAGTCAACTGTGGAATGTAACAAGGTGTATCCATCAGTAGACACCATAACAAGTTTACCATCAACTTTTTCAAATAACATTCCATTCAAAAACACTCTTGGGTCATCATTGGCAATAGATTCATAGTGTGGAAGTAAATGTTTATACAATTCGCTTGAAAACATTATATCAATTTCTTTTGACTCACCAAATTCAACACTTGGATATTCACTTAAATCACCATCAATTACAAGTTTAATCGGTGATTCGTTTTCGCCAGTAATAAGCAATGTATCATCAAATTTTTCAATCCGAATGCTACCCTTGTTTGCAGTTTCTACCAAGGCATAAAGTCTTGTGAAGTCAATAAGGCATTCACCTTGTTCAAAGCCTTTACCAGAAAAGTTTGCAGTTACAATATTGTCAAGGTCAGTAACAGTAATTGAAAAGTTAAATTCGCTGTCAACTTTCAATTTAGCTTGTTTAAGGATTGGCAATGATGTTTTTGTGTTAACCACCAATTTGAGTTTTTTTAATTCTGCCAATAATTCGTTTTTCAAGATGCTTGTTTTCATAATAGTTATCCTTTTTAAAAGTTTTGTAACACTCCATATGCTACAAGACAATTATACACAATTTAATTCGTATGTCAAGAGTTTTCTTTTATTTATATCCATTTTCTTTCAAAACGTCCATAGCCTTAATTCGTGTTACATTGCATTTTCTAAATTTAATATCCAGAAAATCGCCACCGATTATCATTTTGCTTGGTCGGTCGGTAGCAGCAAATATTGATTCACCATCTCTTTTTACAATAACATACCCGTTTTCTTTAGATAAACACCATTTCATAACTTGCATCAATTCGTTAAAATTTTATTGAAAATGCAAATCCAACAATCAAACAAATCATCGCAAATATCGCCGTGTAATTCGTGTCCTGAATAGCGTTCAATATCATTATTAAATGCTTTTAAAGTCAATTCAGCATTAACTTCGTGGGCTACATATAAACTTAACCTAATCGCTTCGTACATTTTTTCGGTATACATGTTTACTCCTTTCAAAATTAAATTACCAAGCGACAAGGCTATCAAATAAATAACCTTGCCTATCGTAAGCTAATCTTTTTCTGGCTTATTCTCCTGTAAGTGCATAGCGTGCTGATTTTGCGGCATCTTGTTCTATTCTTTCTTTAATCATTCGCTTGGCAGTTTTCAATCCGGTCAAAATTCCGTAATGATGTGCCGCAAGGATATTAGACTCGTGGTCTTGTTTTTCCTAAAATTCAATTTTTTTCTTTACTTCTGCCAGTAGATTTTTCATAATTATACCCCTAAAAATTATTCTTGAAACTTGCACAGGTAATCATTTAAAATTTCTGTTACCTTTTCAATCCCACCATATATTTCATAATAGATTGATTCGTCACCAACAAGTATTGATAATCCGCTGATGTTTTCATCTTCTTCAACACCTTCCGGACACGGGTCAACATTAAAACCAAAGTCATCCGCCCAGCTTAGGCAATATAATCCATTAAAAAACGTCCAATTTTTAATGGATATTTTTTCGTCATACTTTCTGGCCTGCTTAAGAAACCCAACTCCGTTTTGCAATGCACCTTGAAGCGTATCAGACGGGTAAAAAGTTGCTCCACTAACAAGCACCAAATCTAAATTTTTTTCATCGCCAAAACACAAATCAAGCTCAAATCTATGCTTACCATAATTATCTGCACTAAACTCTCGTATATTAACAAGATTGTGTCCATTTACTACAAGTGTTAATGGAAGTCCCCGAACGTCTGAAATATATTTAATTTCTTTAGTTTCTTTTTTGACTTCTAACAATAGATTTTTCATGATTATACTCCTTTTAAGTTATCTTAATTCTGAATTTCTTGACGCACCAAAAACTTTTTCTGAATCATATCTAAACAATATTTTTTTATCCATTTGTCGCCTCTGACAATAAGTTTGCTTTAATTTTGTTAAGTAAATCAAGGGCTTTGTTAATTGAATTTACTATAACTTCCTTATCAAGTTCATCATATACGCTATCCAGAACTGATCTATAGACAGAACGGATGTGATAGCAATCACATCCACTAGTGGCTGTGACAACACAGCGAAAACAATCAACTCCACCATTCCCTTCACGGTAGACACCGCATATCTCACAGCTATCCCTAAATGCTGATATTAATTTCTTCCTATTCCCTCCCAAAGCTAATGTTTTCATCAGTTCGTACTTGACAATACTTTTGTCTACTGCAATAAGCAGTTCGTTATCTTTAATGTCCATTATACACTCCTATCTAATCGGTTAATTCGTATTCAGCAAGGTCAAAATCACCTGAGATATCAAACATATCACTAACACCGTCTAATATATCGCCACCATCTAAACTTCCAATAAATTCGTTATACTCATTCATTTTGATTCTCCTTTGTAGTCAATATTATAAAAGCATTCACTTAAATAATCAAGCAAATCATCAATAATGCAATCGTCTGCACTAGAGCCATTATTCATAACTAAAATATCAATATTCAATCCAGACAAACTGGCAGAAATTACAATTTTCAAACCGATAAATCCATCATAGTATCCATCGGCATGCATATAGTGGAAGTCAGTTAAAATAATCAATTCGTTTTCACTGCAATCATCTTGTGAAAAACAAACTTCACAATCTAAACCACTACCGCTAGGCAATAGCTTTTCTAGTTCGTTTATTTTCAATTCGTGTTTATATTCCCAGTCTGAATTGCCTGAATTTTGACAATTTCTAATAGCTACAATCAAGCTTGAAATTCTTGAATAGTATTGTAATGACATAATATCTTCCTTTTCAAAATTCGTGTTATTAAAAAACTCACTAACAAGCACTAGAAAACTAATGCCTGCTATCAGCATTTTAATCTATTGATTCTGGCAAGAGTCTGTTTAATTCGCTTTTAAGAAGTTTGTCTTCGCCTCTCATTTTCAAAATACTGGCTATTACTTCGGTTTTATCGTAACTGTAATTATCATACAACAAGTCAAAAGTCATATAATCAGTTCCATTAATCGTAACTAATAAAAAGACAGGGCTATCGTAAAACAAGTTATGACATTCTTTTCTTAAATCAGCAAGGGAAATTGCATTCCCAAAAACTTCAAGACATTCTTTAGAGTTAACATATATCGTAGCATAATCGCCTTGACAATAACCTATTATTTCAACCTTTTCGTAATTACAACTATCATCATAATCACTTGACAAATTGCCATAGTCAACATAAAGCCAAGAATTACTCCCCTTTTCTGGTAGGGAAATAAAACTTTCAATAAAATTACTTCTACCCAATTCGTGATCGTGGTCAACTTCTACTTCGATATCAATTCCGCACTCGCTCTTGGTAAAATTAGATGTTTTCATAATCTTTATCCTTTTTTAAATTGTCAATCTACAGTGAATTATATACTAATGATTCGTGCTGTCAAGTAAATAATTAAATTAATTCGTATCCAACCAAAAAATCATTAATTTCTGCAATTACATTTTCAACTGGTTCACCTGAATAGCATGATATACTATGCACAAGTTTTTCATTCCAGTAAATCCCATATTCAGACATTGTATTATACCAATAGCACTTACAATTATCCGGCAATGCCTCGTTTATTTTAGCTTCGTTTTCAAATATTGACATGATACACTCCTTAGTTGTTATCTGTCTCTGCAAATAAATCCGCCTTCGCTATCATTATAGTTAGTTTCAATATTATATAAATCACAGTATCCTGCTTGATTCAAGTCGCAGCCCACACACTCATTGACATACTGTGAATAATAACTCAATTCGTGACGCATTATCATTGGTTTTTGCCAGCATAGCAAATTATTAAATCTGCCAAAACAATAATCTGTTTTGCCTATAGTTTCAAACAACTTCCCAGAATTATCAACATAAACACTCTTGTTAATTTTCATAATTCGTACCCCATATCATCCGATTCTAAAAAAATTTCCAAGTTAATCAGTTTCATAATAATTATCCTTTTTTAAATTGTCAATCTACAGTAATTATATACTAATGATTTGTGTTGTCAAGTAAATAATTATTTTACTAGTGTTTTGTGCGTTAGCCACTGCCCTATTCCAAATGTCGTGTATGGCTTTAAATGCATCGTGCCAATTATTTCCATCAGACAAATGTTCCCACCATTTAGGCAAAACAGACTTGTCAAAAAAAGATGATTCAAAATCATAGTCCACGCTATTTTTTAAATTTGCAAAGCTAATAGGGTACTTAGGGGTATTGTTATCCAAAGCCCAAGCAAAACAAAATTTTTCATAAGCCTTTATCAATGCCGGGTAGATGTCATTTACAGACCAAAGATAATCTTGTTTTTTATCAAGATAATCAGGCATTGAACAATTAAATTTCCTTCTTGCCTTAAGTAATTTGCCAAATTTCTTTATTGTTTTTATTTCCTGTTTTGTCAACATAATTCGTATCCTCATAGTTAATTTAATTCGTTAATAACAACCCAAAGTTACCAAATGTTACAGTATAATAAACAATATCATATACTTAACTCAAATAAAAAGTGTAACTTTTGTGAAGTAAAATAAGTCAATTCGTTATAGCATACCACATATGGTGTACAATTCGTAACACACTACACTACATATGGTATAGCCAAACTATACTAAAAAATACAGATTTAACCAGTGATATCAAATAAATCTAATATATTACACTGCCGTTCGTCTCATATATCCACCAATCCGTGACAAATTTTCACGGTTTACCAAGGATTAAGCGGATAATTCGTGTTTATGTTGCATAATCAACGGAAATTCGTGTTATATTCCGTTTAATCCTTGGTATTATACCGTAATTTATACATAATTATATACAAACTATAGGCGTTTTCACGGGATAACACTTTTTTCTGTTTTAAAAGAGCAGTTTAATTCGTGTTAGCAAATATCTCTCATTTTTGCAGAAAAGTCACACAAGTATTCCCCAACAATTTCACCGTCCCAAAAGTCATCCATTGTTAACACCCCTTCGTGTGATAGATTAAAGTTTTTATCGTATGAAAACGCTTCCTTTTTCGCCTCGTTAAACAATTTATCGCTTTGTTGTTTGCTCAATCCAAAAGAACAAGCAATATCCTTAACTGAAATTTTATACATTTTGTTTTAATCCTCAGTTCGTGTTAGGTTTAATTCGTCTCAATTCGTGTTATAATTCGTTATACATTTCAATTCGTGTCCAATTCGTGTTACATTTTTCAAATGTCACTGGCACACTGCTATTCAAATGTCACTGCTCTGCTGTCCTTTGCCCAAATGTCACTCTCGCACTGTCATTGACATTTTTGTCATAGTACGCAAATTTTGCACGACATTTCTGTCATATGACAAATCTGTCCGACATTATTTTGACGCTACGACATTTCTGTCATTGGCACGAATTTTGCTATTGCATTTTTTATGCCAACAATTATTTTTGGTTTTGACCAAACTCAATTCCGAAGTCAAACATACTTTTGGCAAGTTCAAAGCCGAGCTTGCCCGAATCGCATCTTAGCAGATAATCACCTCCTTTTGGATATCTGCCGAGGAAGTTACAATTAAAATTATTGTCAAGACTTCTTGCCAAGTCAACAACATACTCAAAGCCACACTCAAAACCAATAAAATAGTCTTGCATTTTTTTTACTCCAAAGTTTAAAAAATAGAATCATAACTTTTGATTATACATAATAATCTATGAATACTCCATCATAACTATTCATAGATTGAATAGCCCAAGATAAAAAATTATTGTCAAGAGTTTCTAAGACCTCGCTTTTTGACTGACCGATATAATCAAAAAAACCTTGCTCCTCATCCTGCAAAGCTTCTTTGATATCATCGAACGATAAAAATGAAACCACCGCAATATATTTCCCTGCGTGATTGTATTGCATCATAACCGTTTTGCCTGTTATCGGATTTCTAATACAGCCTTGCTCATGCAAAGAGACAATAGCGTCAATATCTGTTTTGTCAGTGAACAACATTGTTTTTACTCCTTTTGTTATATTGTCATATTGTCAAGATTGAATTGTATCTGATGGCCAGCTATTTTTTTATAATCACAATCGCATATCAAGGCATAATCACGCCTTGACAAGCCTTTTGTTCTTATATCCGAATTGATACCTTTATTGAATAAGTACCATTTAAAATTCATAAAATAAACTAAACTTGTATTTTTTTTAAACTGATATTCTAACATTTTTTTTATCCTTTTTAAGTTGTTAAACGATCATCTAAGTATGATTATATAGTAATGATATCGCTTGTCAAGCTTTTTTTTTGCTTTTATTTAATTTATTTTGCTATGACATTAATGTCATATATAAGTGCGAGTGTAAAGTAAACGGTACACAAAACCGAAACGATATCGACCACCAATAGCAAGGTGATTTGATGTTTTGATTAAATAAAACGATATCAACCACCAATAGTAACGATATCCGGCCGCCTAAAATAAAAACCGGATTGTAAACCAAACTTGACACAAAACAGCCTAAATTGCCATAATGTCAAAATACCAAGTCGATGGGCAGAATTGACGCGGTGTGTATACCTATAAGGTACATTATGCATAGTCAAACCACGACATTTTTGTCAATTTTAAAATCCATGCCAAGATGCTTTACTAAAGAATTGAGATAGTAAAGTTTAGTTTACAACTTGTCGGTTATGGTAGATATAACCTGTTATTTGCTCTTAGCTTGCCTTGTATGACGTGTTATCAATTATGCTTATGATACTATTCAAACTTGAATATAAAAGCATACAAGGCAATATAGAGGCACAAGTTTTTTTGCTTATTTTAAAAAAATAACTTGACAAACAGAAAAAAATAACACTCTGATTATTGACTAAAATAAAACAAAAAAAACCTTGCAATCAAAAATAAAAACATGTTACAATGAAAGAGTAGAAGACCAAGACCAAAAAAAATAGTTTTATACTGTTTCATAAATGCATATATCGGAAATTTGAACTGGTAAAATAAATTAAAATAAAATGCATTTTTATTAAAAAAAAGCTTGACAAGTAAAATTATTTCTATATAATAGATAGCAGATAAGGAAATAATTTTACAACTTTAAAAAGGTAGGTATAAGATGTTTTTACATGATGGCGAGTTAGACCTGATAATCACGATACGTCAAAAAGAATTAAAGTGTTTTGAGGAATACTCCTGTTTTAAGGAATTTTATGACAGGATTTGGCCGTTTGCAAAAAAATATAATGGCACAAGTGCGATCAGTGGCGATAAAATTGAAATTTATCAATACAGACAAGGCCAATTATCTGTAGACTTATATGATTTTATTTTAGGATTTTTGGAAGGGTACAGGGCTGGTAAAATAAATTAAAATAAAATGCATTTTTTACTTGACATGTAAAATCATTTCTATATAATAGATAACAGTTAAGGAAATAGTTTTACAACTTAAAACAAAAGGATAAATTATGAATGAGGCAGAGATTGCAATCTTAAGCGAAACAAGAAAAATATTGTTTGATGTTGTAACAAGATATCAAAATGAGGGAGTGATATCGGGCAAGAGCTTTAAAAATCTCAAATCAATAAACAAATCAATCAGGCAGAGAATTATAAACACTGAACAAAAAAGGAGTGTCAACAATGACTAAACAGGAAATAAAAAAACTGGGATTGACAGACAGGTTTTTGATTAGCTGGCTTTCAGATGTTTTACTAGGCTTAGCTGCTATAATCGTTTTTATAATTTTACTCGTAATTTAAAAAAAGGTGGTATACAATGGCAATTATTAATACAGTGTCAGAATATGAATTTTGCGATGCTTTCAGATTAGCAGGACGACCGGATAACTTCTCCTATGAAGGCAGAAAAGCATTATACGAATATCTTGAGCAACTAAGCGAGGATATAGACGAAAATATTGATTTTGATGTTATAGCTATTTGTTGCGACTATTACGAATATGACAGTCTTGCTGATTTTCAAGAGGAATATGGCAGAGAGGATTATCAGACTCTTGAGGATATAAGCAATGCCACAACATTAATAGAAATCCCATGCGAGGCGGGTTTTATCATTCAGGGATTCTAAACCATAACAAAAAGGAATCACTGGTATGATTTATTCATATCAGTTTTTTTTGTGCATTTTTTAAAATAAAGCTTGACATAACATTTTGTTTTTTGGTATAATGGATTGACGACCTAAAAAAGTTTTTTCACATATGCATATATCATAAAGTCATATTTCCGAAATATGAATATCTTAAAAAATAGACTGGTAAAAATAAACTAAAATAAAATGCATTTTTTACTTGACATATAAAATCATTTCTATATAATCAATCTTGCAAGTCGGAAATATTTTTTAACTTAATAAAAAGGATACAGAAAATGACAAACGAAAACAGAAAAAACTTATTAAGCCTAGAATCATATTGTGAAGATAACGAGATAAATATTGATGATGTTAGCGGTGAAATAAACGAAGCACTAAATAGCGAAGAAGGCAACATTATAAAAGCAACTGGGGAAGGCTATCTTCTCAGCGAACATGTGGCTTTTCAGCTTGCTGAAAATTACGGAGATGAGATATATGATACAGTTTATAAATTGATTGATAGTTATATGTAATATAACTAAAAAGAATACTTTGATCGGCCTGAATGGTCGGTCATTTTTTTGTCCTTATTTCCATATTTCCGAAATATGACTTTATGAAATACGTATTTCCGAAATATGGCTTTATGAAATATGATAATCCGAAATACGAAAAAAAACACCGACCGGATTTTGAATATAACAACAGTACATATATTACATTTGAATGTAATAACACTTCTTATGTTACATTTGAATGTAATAACAGTGCTTATGTTACATTACCCCCCCCCTATTTGTAATAACAGTACTGTTGTTACATTTAACGTCTGTATTGCCCTAATAAATTTATTCGTAATTTTTTTTAGCAAAAACGCTTTTTCCCTTGCATTGTTGTTGTTTTTGTGTTATGTTCTTTGTTATGAAAATATTATTGATTGATGCAGACTCGAAAATACCTAATTTAGCTCTTATGAAGCTAAGTGCTTATCACAAATCTATTGGCGATACGATCTCTCTTTGTCGGCTTGGTTTGCCCTATTATCCTTCGAGAAATAAGCGGCATTATTCTTTTTCTTCTGGCATTTATGATAAAATATATTGTAGTGTTGTTTTTGATGGAAATTTGGGGTGGATACATGGCGATGATATTGACTTTGGCGGAACGGGATATTCTCTTGATAAAGATTTGCCAGACCATATTGAATGCTTGTTGCCCGACTACGGCATATATCCAGAAAACAAAGTTTCCTATGGATTTATAAGCCGTGGGTGCATAAGAAATTGCTACTTTTGTAAAGTACCCAAGAAGGAGGGGCATATAAGACAGGTTGGTTTCATTAGCGATATAGTCAGGCATAAGGTTGTTAAATTTATGGACAACAACATTCTTGCCCTCCCGAACCATAAAGAAATACTGCAAGAGATTGTAGATAAGAAAATAAGATGTAGTTTTAATCAGGGGTTAGATTTAAGATTAGTTGATTCTGAGAACTCGATACTATTGAGCAATATTAATTACGAAGGAGAATACATCTTTGCGTTTGATGACTGGTCGTATTTGAAACTTATAGAAAAGAAAATAAAACTTCTTGATTGGGCTAAAGACTGGAAATTAAAGTTTTTTGTTTATTGCCACCCAGACATGGAAATATCTAATATTGTCGATAGGATTTCTTGGCTTAAGGAAAGAAAATATTTACCCTACATTATGAGAGATGTTGATTGTTATGGGTCACAGAACGACAATTTTTATAAAGACATAAGCGCTTGGTGTAATCAGGCTGGATTTTTCAAAAAGAAGTCATTTAAAGATTTTTTAAACACAAGGCACACAAGCCTTAAAAGAATAAATAAAAGTTTAAACTTGTATAAAGGAGAATAGCGATGAATATCTATTTGGTTTGCAGTGTAAGAAATTGCAGTGACGGAGACCTTGAGTCTTTAACGGGATATGTGTCAGGTCTTGAATCTATTGGGCATACGGTTCACTTTCCACACAGAGATACAAACCAAGGCGAAACCGGTATTAATATTTGCGAACAAAACACCGAGGCCATGATGTCGTGCGATGAGGCCCATATTTTTTTTGATAAAACATCATTTGGCAGTCATTTTGACCTTGGTGTTTTGTTCGCGCTTAAAAAGAAAATAGTTGTTATTAAAAATGTTTCCTATGGGGAGGGGAAATCTTTTCCAAGAATGATAGACGAGTGGGAAAGTCGGAAGAAACCATAAATTTATTCTTATTTTTTTTATTAGAAAGTGGTTTTTTGTGTTGTGTCCCCATAATTTTGCTAGTATTTTTTTTATATAATTTGGTTTTTTGCGGTTATGCCCCGTAGGTTTGTTTTTGTTTTCACGATTACTCCATCCATTCTTGTTTACCGTTGTCGATTAATTTTTGTAATTCTTTGTGTGGCTTCATGTTTTTGTGTTTCAGCTTGTATATTATTAGCCATGCCAATTTTTCTTTATCGTTGTATATTTCTTCTTTTTCTTTCAGTCCGATAATCACTTGGAAACATTCTTTTGAGCATGTTGCTTTCTTTTTGCCTTGAGGGTTTGTAAATTCTCGCCCACATAGCTCGCAGGTCTGTATTGCGAGTCTACCCCTGCCCCAAGTTCCGTCTTCGCAGTGAATCTTGGCGTGGCAAGCTCTACAGACGGTAATTAGGTTTGATTCTCTATTGTCTGTCTTGTCTTTATTAATGTGGTGAACGTCAAGCATCCTTTTGAATAGTCTTTGGTGTTTGTCGCATTTCTCACATTTTGTTTTTCTGTATTTTGTATACTGATTTTCGTTTCTATCGCTCATTTATTGGCACTCCTTAATTTTGTTAAAGTGCTTTTTAAAAATCGCCAACAGATCATCACTACAAATTTGGTCTTCCTCCTTCTTATAATATAAACCATGATATTCTTCAATGACTTCAATGGCACATTCAAGATCAAGAAACATCCTCTTAGAATTTCTAACCATTGATGACAGTTGATTAGAATAAAGCTCATCCTTAAAGCATTCTCCACTCCGAATAAAATCATCGTGTTCCTCATCGTATGTCAAGTCGTTGCCAGACTTAAAAACGACACAGCTAAACTCATGTTCGCTTCCTGTATATTCATCTTTCATCATATTGCAGTTTTTACAATGTTTTTTTCCGAATCCAGTAATATTTATAAATTTTTCATAATGATTATTAATAGGTGTTGCGAGATTTCTTGGGTCTGATTGTTTATATGGTCTGCCAGTTCTCTTTTCAATTTCCATCTCAAACCATTTTTTGGGTACTATTGGCATTTTTTATTCTCCCTTTTAGACCGAAGTTCTAATATTTCCTGCCCACCAAGAAACAGGTTCTTTGTTTTCTGATATCACTTTGTTTAGGTTGTCGAAAGCGTCAACAACATCTTGTGGAAAGGAACTCTCGTCTCCGTCTTCTGGAAGTATATCATTGTAAATGTCTACCATTTCAAGCTCGTGAACAGTTTGTGAAACACACAAAACCAACATTAAGTCTCCAATATCACAATCGTTTTCTTCACAATAACAATCAACGTCATATTCATCGTAAAAATATTCATCAGAATCATATAAAGCCATTGGTGTTTTTCCGTCCCATTTTTCATATGCTAGATTAGAATACTTATCTCTTTCAGACTTTGCCAAACAGGAAGGGCATAAAGTGTAGAAAGACTTTTTATCAAACGCCATTCCACATTGGCTACATTCTTTATGTGTCATTCCCTCAAGCCTAGCAGCACGCTCATTTTCACTAAATAGCAAACCGTTTGCCACCCAGCCTTTGACCTTAACTTCTTTGTATTCTGCCGCTTTGTCATCTTCCATAAATATTATTTCACTCATTATTTATCTCCCCAATATGTTTAAAAGTTTTGTAACGTCACTTAAGTTTACAGCCATTGCAACAGTGTCAACCAAAAGATTGTCATATAAATATTTACTAACAACATCTGGAGCATCAATATCGAGTGACCAGATTTTATCAGAATATCCAATGTCCCCAAATTCAATATCGTCAGACGATTCAGATAATGTTGGGTATCCTTCCTGTTTTATTGATTTGTTTATTCCGCAAATGTTTATTTTCAAGTCGAAGTCTTCAAGGTTGTTTGTCTTTATATATTCTACCAGTTCTTTTACTTTCATTTTAATCCCTTTTTGTTTATTATAATTGGGCCGGATGCAGCGAATCAAGACCTGCCGGAGTCTTATCTAATCCAAAGGCTACAATCGTATTTCGCAATATATTAACCATCGTAGAAGACATGTTAAATCTCTTAGCATTAATTTTCAGAGACTCCACGATGTCTCCATCGTCATGACGCATGGTGGCCGCTTTCCAGTCACAAAGCAATTTCAATAGATCAAGCAGCGTCATATCTTCCATACCATTCTCATAATACTCTGGATGGTGAGAATTGTTAGCATAGTGATGATCCAATGCGGGTTTCATTTCTGAAAGGAATTGTTTATATTCATCTGACCCATAGGTAGAACCCTTTAGCTTAGCGGTATACTTTGCGAATGTCTCTGATTCTGGTGAATGCAGCTTGCTTTGGTCATGCAAAAGCATACGATCCATAAGGTCCTGAATAAACACAGTCATAATTCTCTGAACTTGCTGAATATGTTTTAGAGTAGCATTATTTGCTTCTAGCTGTTTTGTGTCTTTTACTTTCATTTTGTCTAGTTCCATATTTATCTTTTTGACAAGACTTGTCATTTGTAGATGTAAGTCTTGTGCCTGTTTGTTTCCAGACAAATAGTCATCGCCGGATTCTAATGCCCGCAGTTTAGGCTCTACACTGGCTAACGTCTCCCTGATTTCTTTTTCATAATTAACTATTTTTTCAAAAGCATCTTGTACGAAATTTTCACTCATTTTGTTTTCTCCTTTTTAAGTTGTGTGTATATTAGAACATTATTACCGTTATGTCAAGGTTTTTTTTTGTGTGACCAGCATAAAATTATTTTTAATTTTTATCTTGTATTTTTGGTTTTAGTGTGTTATTGTGTTTTTATTGTTAATTTATATGGAGATTTTTGACATGGCTACAGTTGATTTAGTATTTAGAGATTTGCCAGATGTTTTTGAGTGGGACAAATATAGCAATCTTGAGGTTGGAAAGTTTTGTTTCACAACATTTAAAAACGGGACGCTTTACGACTGTTACTGTGGTGTATTTAGCAAAGGCTGCGACAAGTACATTGATGTTGGTTATCTATTTGATTTCACGGGATTTCACAGTGATGATCTCGGCAAAGTTTGTAGAGCCGTTGAGCGATGGATAAGAGAGAGAGAATATATTGAAGAAGATTGTGACGATAGATGCGAAACTGATTACAAAAAGGCTATGGATGGAGGGCTTGACATGAATACTAGACTGGGATTATTGTTTATTGACTTGCCGGATGAGTTTGAGTGGGTTGATAGAAATAACCCCGTGAACTATTCTTTAAAGTCAATATTGGTGCTTGGAGATATTTTAATATATTTAAAAGAATATGACAGTGGTTGCACCTATGTTGCGGAGTCTGGAAAGATTTATACTGATGGTGCTTTAATTCCGTCATTTTCTTTAACTGTCTATGAGTCTTGTGTTGACGATGCAAAATTTGCTGTTGAAAAATGGCTTAGAAGTCACGGGGTATAAAACGAGTATTGTGAGTTTATTGAAGTTGGCAACCATATGTTTATTCAACTAATAGAGCCTGAGTTTTCTTGTGATTTTTATACAAGATGGAGTTATGGCGAACCTATGGCGTGGTATTTTGAAATTTAAGGAGACTTCATGAAATCTTTTACAATACCTGTAGAAATTACTCCAGACGAGGATGGCGTTCATTGTGGCGATTGTAATGAGGCTTTTGGGGGAATATGTTTGCGTGGTTATCTTACAGACGGAAGTTTAAACCTAAAATGTGACGGTGAAGATACAGTCAGACCGGAAGAATGTCTGGAGGCGGAGCAAGAATAATTCATTTATAACCACAAAGATTTTCACGAATGCAAGAAGTGTGGCAATATTGATTGTGATGGTGCTAAATCCCGATGTGACGACTTTATTGAGAAGACTTAAAATAAGTCCATACTTTTTCTTTGAAGCTGGCCAGTCTCGGTTTGTATTTTTTTGTTTAAATTGTGCTTGGGTTTACTTTGACAAAATATCTAAACTCTTTGTTTATGTCATAATTGTCAGTAATAACCATCGGAAGCAATTTTGTAAACTTTATTTCATTTGCTCTGGTTGACATAAATTTTATTAGTTCAGTCTCGTTTTTAATTTCTCTGAGACGGTATTGAAAAAACCCGATTGCGATCTTGGTTCTCTCCACGCTAATCTGAGGGAACAATAATTGAATCCTTGAAGTGTCAGATGTCATTTGGTAATCGCAACCCTTTTCTTTTATAACCACTATGCCGATATTTACTGCTTCAAAGTTTTCTCTATATTGTATAATTGTGTATTTTGCTTTTTCTTTCATTATCTTAGCCTTTCCGTAAGAACATCAAAATAATGTTTATCGTTTTCAATTAATATACAATCTCTCCCTGTATTTTTACACGCTAAACCTGTTGTTCCAGAGCCGGCACAATTATCCAAAACAACATCTCCGTGATTTGTATATGTATTAATTAAAAACTCACATAACGCTAAAGGTTTTTGTGTCTCGTGTAATTTTGACTTGTCACGATTAAATTTAAGAACCTGTGTAGGATATCTTGTTCCGTTATCTACATATGGTGTAACTTTAATTAAATTTGTGGCACTTGTGCCTGTGTGATTTCCTTTTGGGCTGTTTGTTACTGGTTTTCCTGTGTGAATTAACATTTGTGGATTATATGTTGGCTGTTTTTTATAGAACACAGATATTGTCTCGATTGTTTTTCCTGCTCTTTTCTTTACTTGAAAAACATTTGTTAATCTTTCTTTTTCCCAATACCAATCATATTTATAGTTTTTTACATTACTTAATCTAAGGCTGCTAGAAAATGGTTCTTGACCAAACAGAAGTATTGCCGAATTTTCTTTTGTTATTCTGTCATATTGTTTCCACAATTCTTTTAAGTCAATTTCTGTATCCCAACTTAATTTTGTTTGTCTGTATGGCAGGTCACACAAGACCATGTTTACAGAATTGTCTTTCAGTCCACTCATTATTTGTAAGCAGTCTCCGAATATTGTTGTCATTGTTTCAGTCCTTTAAATATATGACAAATAACGTCTATTGTCCAGCAGTTACCAAGAGCCTGATATCGCCTTGAGTTGCTTACACAGTCAGTGTATCCATCGTCAACTGTTTGTAATCTTTTTGTGAAATATTTTTCCTCCAACGCTTAGATAAACATCTGTTAGTCTTTTTATAGTTGTTGCGATTATTGTTTCCTCATCGCTTTCATTTCCGCATCTTGAACAATATACTCCGCCTTTACTGTTTTCAAAAAGAGAATATTTTGTATTACAGAAAATACATCTTTGATCGAATCTCAGTTTCTTTTCAAATGTTTCAGCCATTTTTAATATCCTGTTGTCTCTTGTTTACTTCAATACTGTAAAACAAACATGCGACACCTTCTTTTGGTTTTTTCTTCATCATATCTTTTTCAGACTTATCAAAAATATAGTCGTATATCTGAATCGAAGTTAGTCCCCAGTCTTCAATTATTCCAGAATATGTGCCAACAATAGTCTCGCCATCTTTGTTTTCAGCAGAAAGCGTTATAATATAAAACAAATCTTTTTCTTTACTCATTATTTAACCACCTGTCTTGTTTTTTTGCATCTTTATTTTCATTTAACTTCTTTCCATCGCCAACGATAACCGTACTTTCTATGCTCTCTATCGGATTGTTAAGCACTAAATAGATTATTATTGTCCGCTCGCTGTTATCTACATATATGTTACAAATATTGTCAACCATTTTTTTCTTTCTTGTCGTCTAGGTTAATTGTAATTGTTGCCTCAATATTGTGAACAGTAAAGTATGGCTGCAAATAAAATCCACGGTAAACTCTATTTTCTTTATCTTCTTCTGCTGGCTCTTTTTCTGGTATTACCAGTTTGTATTTAATGTTGCTCACTCCGGTTGCTCCATCCAATATTCTGCGACACCGATACTAAATTTAAAACACAAAATTCTTACAAAACAAGTTAACCCAAGACCGTCATCGTTATATTTGGCACCAATTATAATCCCGCTTTTCATTTTTAAAAGACATTTCTGTCCGTGTTCTGGAAGTTTATCTTTTGGTAAAATCCAATTGGTTTTCGTATCTTTCTAAGAAGTCATTATTTTTTAAAAACTTATGATGATCTAACTTTTCAACAACAACCCAATCTCCGTCTGACATCTCTGCATTAAATGAGTGTTTATGTTTTTTCTTGTAGTCGATCACAAGCCATTTTCTTCCGCTTGCAGACTCTAACTCAACAACATCGTATCCCAAGAAGTCAGATATCACCTCTCTGCTTTCTTTTGTTCCATTATATTGAGTTGCCCATACCGTCTTTGTTCTTTCTTTGTATTTTTTAACGCTTATTGTTTTTTTCATTTACATTTTCCTTTCGTTTAAGTTTTGAGTATATTACAGTTTTTTATGTTATAAGTCAAGTGTTTTTATTTTTATTTTTTTGTTGACATTTGGTTTTTTATTTGCTAGTATTCTTTTCACAGGAGGAAACTAAAATGAAAAAAAACTGGAAAAAAGAAAACGAAAAATTGTTTGTGATGAAACATGACACCATTGAATTTAGTGTTGAACTCGAAGGAAGCCCGAACTGGATTGTTTCTAGCGAAGAGCTTGGTGAGTATTACACTTTGGGGTATGTAGTTTATGGAAGCGAAAAGCAACTGCTAGAAGACGCAACAAAACTTGTGGTGAAAGAACTCAGGGCATGTGTGTCGCTGTTAATTAATAAGCTTTTTGAGGTCAACGAAAGGCTTGAGGGTCTTGACGGAAAGCCACGAACTTTCGATGGAGAATAAAATGGCTAATAGTCCTAAAATTTACAAAAGCACACTTAAGCCAAAAATATTTGTTGACAATATTTATCCAAAACTAAACAAGTGTCCATCGGGATTTGTTGTTGATTATTATTTTGCAGATATGTGCAAATACGATGTGTGGTCAATAGACTGCCCAAATAGAGAGCCGTGTAAATACGAAGACTTATGCGAAAGCATTGGAACAAACGATAAAGAGCATACAATGCTTTCAGAAAACGAACAAATACAAATAGTTGCAGACATGTGGAACAAGTGGACTAAAGAAATTGAAATTTGCGATTCCTGCAAAAACGAAAACCAAAATGAATGTCACGAATGTAAAGGAGATGAATAATGAGTATCGAAGATTTTGTAAAATCTAATGACCAATTTAGTGTAGCAGGAATATCCGAAACAGAGATGTTGTCAATAGTTCAATATTTGCACGAATTAGAGCCAACATTTTTTGAATGCGAAGATGGTCTTTTTTCATTATTATCCGCTGCCGAAAATAGCGCAAGTTATACCAAGGGCGAGGCTGCTGATGTAATTACTGGTTTTTTGTTTGCAATAAGGTGTTTTGAGGTTTTTGAGCCGCAAGAAAATGGAGAGGAATAATATGACAGCCCATGAAATTTTAGCATATGCTTTTTGTATAATATTTTTCGTTCCTGTGGTGACTTTTGTTTGGAGATTTGATTCTGGATTTTTTTCTATTGTTAAGTCTTTCTTTGTTCATTTTGCATATGCAAGCTTTTGTTTAAATATTGTTGGCATTAATATTGTGTTTTTTCTTTGCCTGATATTGCCTACAGTAACTATTGTTTTTTTTAGTGAGGAAAAAGAAAATATAATTACCTTCGCAAAACTAAAGACGCTTGAAAATATGCATAAATATTTAACCACAAGATGCGAAAAAAGCAAAAAAGCAATGGTTAGATGGGCGAATGTTTGTAGTTTTTTATATAAGTGTGGCGTAAAGGATAAAGATAATGCCTGAATACAGTATATATAAAATACACAAAGACGGAAAGTTTTCTAGTGGCGGCACATATCCTAAGTTTACACGCCTCGGAAAAACGTGGAATTGTATGGGCCATGTAAATTCTCACCTTAAGTTTTGCAAAAGATATAATGATGATACGTATTCACAACACAAACTTGATGTATATAAAGATGCAGAACTCTTGGAAATTACATTCTGTATAGAAACTGGATGGTCACAGATTGTTAAAACAAAAATGAGCGACATAATGAAAACCACAAAGCCAGAACTGACTAAACCGCAATATATTTGCAAATCAGACGAAAGGAAATAAAGATGACTATAGAAATAATAATGTTTTTAATTGGATTTCTTGCAGGGGTTGGTACAATGATAATTATGTTTATACCACGAATAAACCTAGCAAAACAGTTATTAAACCTGCAAAATGATTACGAGACACTATTTGGCAAGCAAAAGAGTTTGATGAAAGACTATATTGACCTAATGAATGCTGTTAAAAAATCAAAGGAGAAAGAATTATGCATAGAGACACAAGAAAAGTAATACAGGATATATTTGTTATCATACTCGGAGCAGGACTTATTTTGGGATTAATGTATAAAATTACAGCAATATAGACAACGACAAAATACACCTAAAAATAAAAGTAATAAGCCATGTCGTATCAACAGAAAGCATTATTTTCGTTTTTGTATATAAAGGAGAGAATCAGTGGATAACTGGGAGCTAGAAGAAAGACAAAAACTACCGCTAGATATTAAAATAAACATGACTAAAGAAAGAATTAAAGAGTGGTACAACCATTTTGACGGCAAGGTTTATGTAAGTTTTTCTGGAGGCAAAGATTCTACCGTTTTATTGGATATCGTCAGGTCTGTTTATCCCGATGTTGTTGGCGTGTTTGTGGATACTGGCTTGGAATATCCAGAAATAAGAAGTTTTGTCAAAACTGTTGATAATGTAATTTGGCTTAAACCCAAAATGAGTTTTAGAGACGTGATAAAAAAGCACGGGTATCCCGTGATCTCCAAAGAGCAATCTTGTGCGATTAGCAGATATAGAAATACAAAGGATATAGTACAGAAATACCGAAGGTTGAATGGGTGGCCAAAAGGTAAAAAAGGTATGATTTCTAAAAAATGGCAGTATTTAATAACTGCTGATTTTAAGATTAGTGATGCTTGTTGTGATAAGTTGAAGAAAAACCCATTAAAGCTTTTTGCTAAAAAATCAGGAAAACATCCGATGATGGGGATGATGGCAGGAGAGAGTAGAAACAGGCAAATGATGTATTTAAAAAACGGGTGCAATGGGTTTGAAATGAAATCACCTGTTTCTTGGCCTATTGCATTTTGGTCAGAAAAAGACATTTGGGATTATATAAAAACTAATGAAATAGCATATTCTAAAATATACGACATGGGATACGACAGAACAGGATGTATGTTTTGCATGTTTGGAGTTCATTTTGAAGATAATGGAAACAACAGATTTCATAAAATGAAAAAGACACACCCAAAACAATATAAATATTGTATTGAAAAACTTGGGATAGGAGAGGTTCTTGATTTTATGAATATTGATTATAACGGAAGATATGAAATGATGTTTGGAGAAGACAATGAAGAGATGCGAAACGTATGAAATAAAAATATACTGTGGTGCGATGCATAATGGAAAAACAGTTGAATTTAGCAAAATACTAAAAATAATGCAGTCATATTGTAATAATGGTTTTTGTGTCTCGGTAACTGAAACGCATTATGTATACAAAAACGGAATGGAGAGAGGGGTCGTTGTGGGATTAATAAACTACCCAAGATTCCCTGTTTCTGTTTTTGTACTTGAGCAACATGCGAAAAACATTGCTGCCATGCTGAAAGAAAAGCTGAGCCAAGACCGTTTGAGCATAGTTTATCCAGACAGAACCGAGACTATAGGAGTTTTATAGTGGTTCGCAAACTGTTATAAATAATACGCCTAAAAATAAAAACTTGACAAAGGGGGACAGATATGCTATTTTTATATAAGATGAAATAAATGTATAAATTTAGGTGATATTTGACAACCAAGTATATTGATACAAAGCTCGACCCTAACCAAGATAACTCTTGGGCGGAGCTTTTAGACCAACCTAGCGTTCCCACCATACAGAAAAAAAGCAAAGCCACCAGAATTGTAATACCATCTTCCGCAAACAACCAAAAAGTCGCAAAAAACTATAGCCTACAAGAATCTGTTGACTTTGGATACAAAATAAACCCCATAGTTTTCTCCTGTATTAAAATGAATATGGGTGCTTGTGCAAATCCGCCGTGGATTGTAAAAGAAAGAAAAGGAAACCGTTGGGAACTTGCGAAACCAGAACACGAACTCTACGACATCCTGAGAAAACCTAATCCGTTTTTAACTTGGGATATGTTGATGCAGTTTATGTCAGCAAGGTCAGACCTTTCTGGAACATTTTACCTTTTTAAAAATAAACTTAAGGGGAAAACAAAAGAACTGTGGATTTTAAACCCAGACTATGTTGCCCCTGTAATATCTCAAAGCAAATTTATTTCTCATTATGAATATAATGTTGGCGGAACAATACAAAAAATTCCGGCAAAGGATATAATTTCTTATTTGCAGGTTGACCCGTCAAGTCTATTCAAGGGAATAGGGGCGACACAGGCCGGAGCGTCAACCATTGATTCAGACAACAGCGCAGCCGATTGGCAAAAAACATCTTTTGAAAATGGATGTAAACCAGCCGGAGCGTTTATGTTTACTCATCCAATGGATGAAGATCAATATCAGGCAGCCTCAGAAGCAATGCACGAAACCGTTTTAGGAACACCAAACTCAGGCGTACCGCTTATATTAGGCTCTGACGTAAAATATCAACAGCTATCTCTTAATGCAACAGAAATGGATTATGTTGCGTCAAGGAATGCAAGCCAAGCACAAATATGTGCAATGTATGGAGTCCCAGAAACACTAATTGACCCCGGAAATAGCCAAAACTCAAGTGACTATCCAACCGCAAAACAATCCCTGTGGGACTTTTCAATACTTCCAAGATTAAAGTCATTTGTTGATACTGTTAATTTTTATTTAGTTACTCCCGAATACGGCAACGATGTAAAATACTCCATAGACATATCAAAGGTTGACGCACTTCTCCCGATGCTTAAGGCAAAACTTGAAAGTGCAAAAATAATGGATAGCATGGGAATACCGCTCAGAGACACAGACGAACTATTAGGGATAAACTTAGACATAGACAAAATCATTGGTGCGGACAAGGGATACAGAGCTATGAATTTGTGGCCTGTCACCGGAAAAAACCCTGTTGTTGAAAATGCAAAACCAACTGCCGAGGGGCAAACAGGAATAGCAAAACCAAAGAAATAAGAGGAATAGAATGAAGCGAGAAACAAAAGCACTACCATTCAGTTATGAGATAAAAGAAAAAGAAGACGGAGATTGGGAGTTTTCTGGATATGCAGCAACTTTTGGCGGAAAGCCAGACAGCTATGGAGACGTAATTCAAAAAGGTGCTTTTAAGAAAACTATTGACGAGCGTTTCCCAAAAAATCAAATTAAGATTCTTTGGCAGCACGACACAAGGCAACCGCTTGGAATCCCAATAAAAATATACGAAGACGAAGTTGGTCTTTTTGTTGAAGGAAAAATCACGGGAACCACATTCGGAAAAGATGTAAAAAAACACGTTGTCGCTAAAGTTATAGACAAGATGTCTATTGGATATAGAACAATTATACAAGAATACAACCAAGAAACAGAGATAAGAACACTTAAAGAGGTTAAGTTATACGAGTTTTCTCTGGTTACATTCCCTGCAAACGATAACGCAACAATAGACAGCGTGAAAGAAGAAAACGAAATGAAAGAAGAACTAAAAGAATTAACCGATTTGGTTAAAGAGTTGACTGAAAAAGTCAAAACATTGGAAGATATTAACTGTAAAGCACTCGAATCAGAAAATGAGCCGGAAGATTCCACTCAAGAAGATGTTGAGCCGCAAGAAAAAACAGATGATGAAGTAGAGCAGGATGACATGGCGAATCTTGCAGATTTTTTAAGAAATTAAACGAGGAAAAACAATGGCTACCGAAAACTTAACAGAAGTAAAAGAACTACTGAGCGAAAAATTCAGCGGTGTAGAAGAAAAATTTAAAACAATCTCCGAGAGTATCGAAGAGCGAGATGTTGCCAGCGGTAAAGACAAAGAAGAAGCCGCCAAGCGTGGTGACGAAGCTGCCGAGCAAATCAAGTCTATGGAAGCAGAAATGTTGCAACTGAAGACCGAAAACTCAGAAATTAAAAAATGGCAAGAAGAAAAAGAGCTTGCTGCTGGCCGTCTTGAAGAAAACCAAGAAAACAGCCACAAGTCTGTTGGCGAAATGCTTACCGACAACCCGGAATTTAAAAAAGCAGTTGACAACAAGCAGAATTTTGGAATGCATATTGAAGGCAAAGCACTCACGTCTTCGACTGTTGGCTCTATGGCAACATCAACCATCTATACCAATCCAGAACTTCTCGCCAACCCAGACCCCCTGTTGCACATGAGAGATTTGCTTAGAATGGTTCCGGTACAGGGCGGAACAGTGCAATTAATTAAAGAAACTGGCTTTTCTAACTTGCTGACATCCCTAACTGCGACTGTTGGTTCTGGTGCTACCAGTGTTGCCGTTGCAAATCCACAGGGTTTTTATGTTGGACAAACCGTAACATTGGTTGACGGTGCCAACACTGTAGATTTTGTTGTAACTGTCGTTGACTTGGCAGCCAAAACTCTGGCCTGTGCGTCAATCACAACTTCGCACACCTACGCCGTTGCAACCACAAGAGTTACTACAACTTCTTTTGCACCGACACAAGAGGGAGAAATTAAAATAGAGAGTGATTTTACGACTGCCCTCGAAACACTGACCCTAGAAACTCTGGCTCACTTTATTGATGTGACAAACCAAATGTTGCAGGATGCACCTCTTTTGAGAGATCGCATTAACAATAAGTTGTTGCAGGGTCTTTACACATCCGAAGATCAACAGTTGATGTCCGGGACAGGAACAGACCCCAACTTAACTGGTATTTTGAACACAACCGGAATCCAGACTTACTCTTGGAGTTCAGGCGTTATTGGCGACAACCAAATTGATGCAGTATTGAAGGCTTCAATTTTGGCAACCGTAACCAATTACGTTTCAGACGCAGTAGTGATGAATTTCACCGACTATGCCAATCTGAAAACTATGAAGGGTACTTCCTCAAATTATCTCTTGGCACAGGATGCTAAAGAAATTTGGATGATTCCGATGGTTCCAGCAACATTTATTACAGCCGGAACATTCCTTACTGGTTCATTCAGCCAAGGTGCTGCTGTTTATTACCATGACGGAGTTGAAATTGCATACGACCCCTATGGTTCTAACTTCAAGAAAAATATGTCCACAATCCGTGGTGAAGAAAGACTCATCCTTGGTGTTGAAAGACCACAAGCATTTGTCAAAGGTACTTGGGACAACGCACCAGTTTAAACAACAACTTTAAAGGGGTCGATATCGACCCCTTTATCCTTTAAGGAGGAAATAAATGGCAGCATTAAGCGGTCAATGTAAAATATTCGGAGCTACACTAATTGGTGAAAGCTCCATAACAACTTTAAATACTGCAATAGATGTATATTTAACAAACGGAGTTGACGGAATAGAAGATGGCTCAAAAATATCTAGTGATACATCTGTATCAAATTCTGAGTCTGCTATAATTCAAGTTTCATCTGTTTGTGTTGGTGGCGAAAGAGCCGGAGCAACACCTTTGGCAAATGAAGCTAAAGTGTTTAGAACAATCTTCCATAAAGACGCAATCCCGGCTCGGGTCATTGCTTTACAGGCTGAAATTGATGACTGGCTTGACAATGGAATTAATGGCGGATCAAGAATTGATTGCCAACTTTCTCTTGAACCTGCTGGAAACGGCGCTGTAGCGGCTGTTGCTATTGTTTCTGTGGTGTATATTGATACTGATGCATATGCTGCAAGTGCAATTTCAATCGAAGATACCGCAGGTGTATTTACAGGCGAAAATGTCGAAACAGTCACCAATGAGCTTTATGACAAAATTCAAGACTATGAAAATGTTGTAACACCTGCTCTGGATGAACTCTTCAAATACCAAATGTTAGGCTACGGCGACCCCGGCGATGGTAATGCAATTCCGGTGGATGTTAGTGGTTCTTATGCAATAACTACAGCCGCAGCCGAAACAAATCCTTTGGCAATCCCGACCTTTGAAGGCCAACGGATTCAGATCAACTGCGATGTATATGCTGTTGGCGATAGAGTAATCACAGCGGCAAGTGCAATCAATGTTGGCGGCAACACAATTATGACCTTTGGCGCTGCCGATGATATGATTTTGTTGCAGGCTGTACAGGTTGCGGGTGTCCTTGCTTGGCGCATTATTGTTAATATTGGTGTGGCATTAAGCTAATAAGGAGCGGACATGATTAAAGTTATTGCAACAAAAGAATGTCAATGCACCGAAAGCATTGAACAGGGTAGACTTCATTTTGAAATAGGCGAAGTATTTGGTGTTGTTGATGAAAACAGGGTTTCTGCCCTAGAGCAAGTTGGCTTGGCAGAATTATATATTGAGCCAGAAATAGACGAGACTAAAATGCTCGAGCCTATTTTTGAGAACAAAATGGAAAGTTCTTTTTTTGAAAACAAAGAAGAAATTCCAGAAACAAAGACGGAAGAAATTGAAGAAATAAAGACAGAAGAGACAGAAGAAACAAAGATAGAAGAGACAGAAGAAACAAAGATAGAAGAGATAGAAGAAATTCCTGAAACAAAGATAGAAGAGCCAAAAGAAGTTATTAAAGAGAAAGCCCCCGACAAGGCGAAAGTGGAGACAAAGAAACGCAAACGCAAGAATAAAAACAGAAAGTAATTTTTGTTCCCTCTTGGTGGTATTATCTCCGCTGCCAAGTGGGTTTTTTAAGGAAAAAACAATATGGCCGAAGACACAATAAAATCACCCTTTGTAATATTAAGGGAAACAAGCTCCGCAGCACTAGCAGAAAACTGGAATGACCTCAAGGGGAATTTTGATTTCCCATGTGGTTATGTTACCATAACGATAAAATCTAGCGTTGCAGCTATTTTTTCCGTTAAGGGAAGCAAAAACGAAGACGGAACTGGATATCACGAAATTGGAACAATGGCTTTTTCTGGCTCTGACACAGACCATGTTTCTTTTGCCAACTCATATAGATATATAAGTGTATCAACGGCAACCTCTGTAACAAGCAGAGTAGAAATTATAGGTAAAATGTAATGGCTGTTATTAAGACGGGATTTGAAAGCATTGTTGTAGACGTTGGGTCAATAGGCTCAATGCCTGCTCCAACGGCAACGGCATCCACCCTTGGAATGATTGATTCAAAAACAGTCACGGCTGCCGGAACTGCCGAACAAATAACTGCCACATCCACAAACTGTATTAAAATAGACATTATGGCTTTGGCTGCAAACACTGGCAAGGTTTTTATCGGGTCATCTGCGGTTAATAGTTTGAATATCTTCCTTGAAGCAGGAGGTTCTTATTCTGTTACAGTGCCGAGTGGAAACTATGTTGATTTAAGTGAATATTATGTTGACTCTGCTGTTAGCGGAGAAGGCATTACCGTAAATTATTTGAGCATATAAAATGATAAACAGAGCAAAATCCAACATAACAAGAGTGCCGCAATTTGGTGGACAGATTTGGTATGTTGACAAAAACGATGGCGATAACGCCAATGTTGCAAAACTTGACGTTACATTTTTGGAAGCATAAATGAGTAAAATATTAAATCCAGAAAAATTCCCCTATGTTGGTAGCGATGCATTATCTGCTGTAACAGATGTAAAGAGTGCATTAGATTTTGTTGATGCAGGCGGAACACCTTCAAGCCCATTGTTGGCAGAAACAAACGATACAGGCATAACAACTGGTGATGTCAATATTATCAAATTACTTCCACCGCTTATTGTGGTCGGCGTTGATGTTGTTGGCAGGCATTACCCTGATGACTCGCAAAATATGTTAGCCGAACTTGTTGAGTTTGATGTGAGCAATGGTGAAATGGATGGATTATTAAATTCAGCATTGCCTGCCGGAATCAAAATTGACCCAATTACATCCACAAGATTGGCTTTTGAAACGCTCGGAGTGGGCAAAACAGCACTGGGAATGATTGAAGTAAATAAATCAACAGGAAAATATAGAGTTGTATCGTCCGCACAACCAGCTACTGCAAGCTCCACAGCGTACGAGACAAATCAGACGGTCATATATAAAAATCCGGTGACAACGGGTAAACATTTGATGCAACGATATATTGCTCAATCGGCATTGAGTATATCAAAACTTGGAATGTTTTTGCATCAATCAGTTTTGGGAATGTCAAGTGAATACGATTTTGTTTGCATGCGGGCTAACGGTAACGTGCCTACAGAGGTTGGCAAAATTTCAGCAACTCAAATATCGATATCAATGGGGGTTGGAAATACATATGTAGAACTGACATTACCTTCAACTTTTGATGTTGCAGCGAGTGAGGAGTTTTATATTGGAGTCAAAAAAGTCTCGGCTGTGACTGATACAAGGCTAGCCGTATTAAACACTACGGATCAAGCAGGTTTTGCAAATCTTGGAGACCTTAGATTGACTTTGCCATACAGCTCCAGTGCCACATATAATGCCTGTGTTGGCGATGATTCTGGTGGTTGGGCGGGTGGAGTGGGCTATAACTATCCGATACACGGTTTGTATATAGCATCGCTACCGAGTCCTGATTTTCCAGATGTGGACACCGTAAACGGCTATGAAACATTCGCCAAAATCGGAGACAAAGACAAGGGATTATTTATACTCGGTGGAACAAATCAATCTTACAGACTATGTAGAGCCTCACAGCGTGAAGCGGCGGCGGGTTCTTACAGCGATCCGGCATTAGTTGGTGCTGAAATTCCGATAACTATTGAGCCGGGTGCTTTGAGTGGCAAAAATAGCCACAATCACACTGAGCCGACAAGAGTCACCACAACACCCTACACCGTTTTGATTAGCGATGAGGTGTTATTTGTCGATACCGATGTGGGGATTATTGTTGTAAATTTGCCCGCTGGAATCAGTAGCAGAAGTTTAGAAATTATAAATTGCGGAAGCAGCGGAAATGATATAACCTTGACCCCAGATGGCTCAGAGAAAATAAATGGGGTGGCGGCAACCGTTGCCATAACAGACGGAAACAAATTGAGACTAACTTTTGAAACCACAGAACAGTGGTGGTAACGATAAATAAATGGGTGTAACAGCAATACAAGATAGACTAACCATAACCTTGCAAGACGCAAAGATATGGCTAGGTTTGGGGGTTGATTACGAAACAGAATGCAAGGTTTCGATTAATGCAGACCCTCCAGATGCTACAGATTTTTGCATAACAATAAACGGAACAAACATAGCGTACACAAGCGGAACTCCGGCAGATATATTTAATGTTGCGGCTGGAATTGTAAATAAAATAACTCTTGAAGCATTAACTGGAATAACTGCAATAACAAATGGTGACGGAACATATACAATAGCTGGAACTTCTGAGTTTTCCTGCACGATAGATTCTCTGCAAAGTTTGATAGCAAACAGTGTTGACGAAACAATCTTAGAAACATTAATTACGGTTGCGAAACAAATGGCAGATAAATTTTGCAACAATCCGTTTTATGATAGAAATGAAAATGGGAAACTTATTGACTCAAGTGGTGACGAATTAACAATAATAGATGGCGTTCCATCTGATACAGACGAACTTGTTGAAATAACAATACCAGAAGCAGTAAAGACTGGAGTTTTACAAATGTTAAGACTCTTGTGGACTGATTATCAAAACTCAAGTGGCTCTGACTCAGGCTCTACTGTTACTGGAAAAATAAAGTCAGAAAAAACTGGAGACAGAAGTGTTTCTTTTGAGACAAGAAGCGAACTCAGTGGGAGTTCAAGTGTAAGCGAATCTGCAATGTTAATGCCAGTATATATTCAATCAATATTGTTGGCTTATCGTTTTGTTCCGGGGTTTTAAATGAAAATAAGAAGTGTAAACGCAACCTATATAAGTATAGTCCATGATGATGACAAAGAAGAAAGTGCTTGTTTAACTTGGAGCGATGGAAAAGTTAAGCACAAGGGAGACTTAAAGAAGTCTGCCAAAGTGTTTAAGCATGTATGTGAGAAATATTCAAAAAGAGACTGTACTGTTTTTGCATTTGGTGGTGTGAAAAAATACCAAACAGCAAAAATAGATATGAAAAACGGTCTATGTGTTTTAGAAGGTGATTTTGACAAATCTACCGTAAGTTTATTTAAAGAAGTGAACAAACTTTTATCTGGTAAAAAAGAAAAGAAAATTGTCAAAGCTTTATAGTCAAAAAATTATTATAAATAGAACCGCAGCCGGAACGTGGAGTTCTGATGGCGAGGACTTTAACAATGGATTTGTGTCTACGTTTACAATAAAATGTAGCGTTCAGCCGTTGACAAGCAAAGAGTTACAAGTGTTGCCAGAGGGCATGAGATCAAGCCGTATTTTAAAGGTTTATACGTCTAGATCAAGTGCAAACAAGATAAGAACTGTAGACAGAGACGGTGCAACAATCCCAGATTACATAACGTATCAAGGGAAATCTTTTCAGATTTATTCCACAGAAGATTGGAATGAAAGCTTATCTGGAAAAACACCACATTTTAAGTTTTATATAAGTGAGACTTCGGCTAATGGGTAAACTTTTGGAGAGTGATATTAAAACAGTCGATATTGACAAAGGATTTGCAAAGTCTGTTGCCAGCATGATTAAGGCAAACAATGTTGAAGTAAGTGTTGGATATTTTCCTTTCAGCAAAAGGAAGTCTGTATCTGCTGGGAGCAAGTCTTCAAAAAGAAAAAAAAGAACTGGCAGGTCTTTATATGCTGCCGAGGTTGCTGTTATTCAAGAGTTTGGAAGCAGAAAAACAAATGTTCCAGAGAGATCGTTTATGCGGTCAACTTTTGACACAAATAGCCCTATATATATAAGAGAAATTAAAAAAATGTTTGGAAAACTAGTTGATCCAAGCGATAAAACTAAAATAAATGATGTTACAAAAAGAATCGGTGGAATAATGTCTTTTGATATTAAAAGAAAAATAATTGCATTAAAAAGCCCACCGCTATCCGAGAGGCGAATAAGAGAAAAGGGACATTCAAACCCACTTGTTGACACAAAACAAATGTTAAACGCTACAACGTGGGTTGCGACTAAGGACAAAGTTATAACATCAAAAGGTAAAGTGTAATGGGAACGCCTGTTGTTAATGATAGTTGGGGCGGAATTATATCTGCCGATATTGATGTTGTGGTTGGAACACCATTCGATTTACAAATAACTCCTGATGCTGGAAACTCGATTACAGATTTGGACTTGTCTGGCGATGGTTTTTTGTATGTTTACAATCCAGACGATATACTTCCGAAATTAAAATGTAGACTTTCTGGATGGAACGGAAATACAAACCTTACGCTAAACGATGTAAATTCAGACGTGTCACTATCTCTATTGTATGGATGGCGTATTGATGTTTCTTTCGGTAAATACGAATATGACAATCTTGTTTCCTCAATATCTATATTAAGCGACAAATCTTGGTTAGCAAAAACAGCTAATTATAGCCTAGCGGTAGCAGACCTTGTTTATCACACATATGCAACAAATGCAATAAATGTTGAATTGCCAAGCGTATCAACAACCGAAGATGGAATAATATCAGATATAAGAAACGGGAATGCGGCAACACATAGCGTAACCGTTCAAGGAAACATTGCAGACGGTGACACAATAGAGGGTGCTGCAACTTATCCCTTGTTGCCAACAGAAAATGGTAAGTTTAAATATCATCATGCAGATACAGATTGGAAATTAATTTAACGTGCCTAGCACCAAAGCAATCAGATTAGTTATTCAGAGTTACATAAAAGAAGCTACAGGTTTAACCAATGTAATTAATGCTAAGACCGTAGAGGAAAAGATGGGTCCCAAGCCTGACCTTCCATATGCAACATACAGAATGATTACTGGCAGAATAAGATATGGATTAAGAGATTCACAAATAACTCCAACGGATTCTTTGTCAGACGAAACAAGGCAAGAAGGTTTAAGAAAGTTTACTATTAGCTTTAACGCATATGGAGACGGAAACACAGAATCGGCAGATATTATTGAGGACCTTATAGACAGGCTTCAAAACAATTATTATGCCAGCGACCTTCAACAAAGACAAGAAGTTGATATTAGTGTAGACACGGTTATAGATGTCATGACATATACGGTTACTATAAGTGGATACGACATTTCAATAACAAGCGGTGTTGGTGCGACAGCAGAGTCGATTAGAGACTTGCTTTTAGCTGCCGTAAATTTAACAAGCCTTGGAGTTTTAGCCGAAAATGGAACAACAACTGACACTCTTAAAATTACAAGTGTTGTTCCCGGATACGAATGGTCATGTGTTGCTGGCTCTAATTTAATAAAAGAAGAGATAAAAGACGGCGTTTATATTTCTTATATAGACGAGTTTGGAAATACAGATTTAACTGGTGTTTTAGACACTGGATTTGAAGATAGATCGCAAGTTGACATTTGGTTTACTTGCACAAATACGAGTTTTGACGAGATTGACCTGATTGAACATGTGGAAGCAGAATATAATCAGGGCGACATTAACGAAGATATAGACGCTGATTTTTAAGGAGCATTAAAATGGCAGCAATAATTAGTCCCAACATTGTAAACGTACAGGCGGTAATAGAATCGTCATCTGGCGAAGCCGCAGGTTTTGGTATCGGAATGATAACAGGACCTCACACACAATTTATGGATAAGTATAAGACTTATTCAAAACAGGATTTTGTAGATGCATTTCCTGTTGGCAATCCATTTAGGACAGCCATGAATGCATATTTTTCTCAAAGTCCAAGTCCAAAAACTGTTGCTGTTGGAAGAATAGCTATGGACGGTCAGAGAGTTAAAATAACATCAAAAGCACCCGATTATTATGATTACATTTTATACGGTGCAACTTATATTAACTTTACTGTTAGTAACGGCACTGTCGGAGCTGGCACAAGTTCATTTATTTTTTCTGGCACACAAGCCAATGCCGATGATTTTGAGTCTGGTGAAGAAATTGTATACTCTGGCGATGGCACTGCCGGAGATGGAACTTATACTGTTGATGGTGACGCAAGCTATACGGGCGGTCTTGTTACTGTTCCTGTTGTCGAAGAAATTGATGCACTGGCAGACTTTGACGGTAATTTAAAAAGAGATAAAATGGATGATGGTGGTTTTGTCGAACCCCATGAAGAAATAACAGCCGATGGCAACGGAAATGTTGCTGCCGCTGGAACGGGAACAATTACGTTTGCTGGTGTAAGTGGTGATAAGGACAAGTTTCTTGTAGACTATACATTTTCATATGAAGACGATACTGGCACTCTTGCCGACACCACGTTTCAGGTGAAAGCCAATGCTACATACGCAGCGAATGTTATTACCGTTCCTGTTGAAGAGGCAACAACTGGCGGAAACATGGATGGAACAATTACGCTTAACGTAAACGAATGGAATTGCTCTGGGTCAACAGCCACCGATACAGCCGGGTCTGATGCATTAATATTTTTGGGAAGCCAGCTTGACGCAGACAAGTTTCAGGCCGGAGAAGTTTTTGCATACTCTGGCGACACAACAACTGCCGTAAACGGAAACTATACAGTTAGAGCCGCACCGACATATGCTCCGGGCATTGTTACGGTCTTAGTAGAAGAGGCTATTCCGGGGACAATCACAGACGATGGAGTTATTGCTGTTGCAGAAGATATTGCTGATATTGCTGCTTATTTGTCTCTTGCAGCAAATAACGATGCATATATGAGGTTGTTTGTTTCTTCGGCACACACAGCGGGAAATCCATATTTTAATGTGACTCCAATTACTACTGGAGATTTTTACAAACTTAATGTTGGATATAAAAATTCTGACGATGAATTTGTAGAAGACTGGTCTTATGCGTCAATAGACTATCTTGCAGCTTTACAAGCTTTATCTGATGCAGCAAGAAAAACAGCATGGCAAGACGGTTTAGACGACATCATGGATGTTAGTAATGATTTTTATGGATACGCAATTACAAGCACATCTCTGGCAGATCAAGAATACGTTGCCGAATGGGATGCCACTAAAAACAAAAGACTTATTCTTAGAACATCTGGTGCTACAAATAAAACAACTACCGTTGCCGCTGATTCAAGTTCTTTGAGTGCTATTATGAAAATTATTGGTAGACGAGGCTCTGTTGTTTACCACTCAAAAGCAAATCAGTCAACAAGTGACGAGTTTATTGATATGGCAGTGCTTGGTTCAAGACTTTGGATTAATCCAGACATCAAAACAGCAACTTGGTTTAATGTCACATTGAATGGAATTACTCCAGACTTAAATACTGCAATGACATCAACAATGCAAGCCAACCTTAAAGCGAAATATTGCAACTTCTATACAAATGGCGGTCCTGCAAACATTTTATATTGGGGAACTTGTTCAGACGGTCAATTTATTGATACTCATTTGGCTGCTGACTGGGCTGTTGCAAGAACTACCGAATGGATTGCTGATATGCTTCACAGTGCATCGCAGTCTGGCGGAAAAGTTCCTTACACCCAAAAAGGTGCGAACGATCTTAGCACAAATTTGATTAGGCTTGCTAATTTGGGATTTAGAACAGGTGCATTTATTGAGGATTATGTAAATTATCCCGGACTTGGTTTTGGACTTATAGTTCCGGTAGTTGCAAACGCATTACCAGCAGATAGAACAAATAGGATTTACAAAGGTCTTGTTTTAACAGTTAAAGAGGCTGGAGCAATCCATTCTGTTGACGACACATTTATCAAGATTTCAATATCTTAAGGAGTAAATAATGATAATTACATACGACCCTGCTGAAATTTCTTTTGCCTTTGGAGATCATCTCGTAACAGATTGGGCTGAAGACACTCAGGTTAAAATAGAATTTAATGCTGACTCATACTCTTTAACTAGAGGCGTGAAGTCTAACATTAGAAACAGAATGCACGATTCTACAGCAAAGGTTACAATCTCTGTGCAGCCCCAAGGGTTAGACAACAAAGCCTTAGATTCTGTCAGAAATATAGACCTGTCTAGTAACGCAGGAACAAAGTCTCTAATCATAAAACATCAAGCAATCGGTCTTGTTTTTGAAGCACCTGACGCTTGGGTAATGAAAGTTCCAGATACCGATCTTTCAAAAGAGATTGGCGCAACCTCTTGGGTTTTTGAGACTAGCTTTGCAACATGCAAACTTGAGTTCGAAGGGGCGGTTCTTGGAGCTTAAATAAATGATTAGAACATACGACCCTAAAAGCGTAACCGCTGTTTTTGGCGTTCTCCCACTTACGGATTTCGTCAAAGGCACGTTTATAACTGTAAAGCAAAATTCTGCAAAGTGGAATTTTACTCCGGGGTTGGGCGGTAATAATACAAGATCAAGAATTGATAATGACAGTGCAACAATTACGTTTTCGCTAATGTCAAATTCAACAGATAACGACATGTTTTATGCTGCGTTTTTGGCAGACGTTATCGGTGCTGGAGCTTTACCATTAATTATAACAGAAATGGACACTCTTGGAGTTACATTCACATGTCTTGAGGCATGGGTTGAAAAGTTCCCTGACGTATCTATAAGCGAAAAAGTTGGAAGCACAACATGGACACTAAAGACAGATTCAATAATACCAATTAAAATTAACACTTAGGAGATAAGAAAATGGCTGAAGAAATTGTAAGAGTTGAAAAAGAAATAAACGGAACTGTTTATAAGTATCAAAAACTTAGAAACAAAGAATTATTTGAGCAACTTGAATTTTTAAGAAAAGCGATGTCTGGTTTTGACGGGACTTCATTGTCTGGCGGAATTTCTGCTGCACAAAAGGTTTCTGCCGCTAGTGCAAAAAAAGATGGCGAAGTAGATACGTCTGAGGCTGAACATTTTATGGTTAGTCTGATTTTAGAAATCATGAACTCGTTTACTATGCCAGAGCTATATAATTTCGCAGAAAAATTAAGCAAGGGCGGAAAAACAACACGTCATATAAAAGAGACAGATGTTGACATTAATCTCGACATGAATGTTGTTGACATTAAAGATTTACCAGACCTCGTGCTATTTTTCTGCGAGGTGAATGAAGTCGGAAATTTTTTCAGCACCCTTATTGGACTTGGCAGCAAAATAACGCTGTAACGTCAAATAAGTTGCCGGAAGGAGTGCAGTCTATTACTTATCCAGACTGTCCCAAAGGATTTATGGATGGCTTATCTGGACTAAAGACTCTTTTGTTTTCTACAAAAAGAGAGAGCTATTCTACGATTGAGAAAATGTGTCCAGTGTCGATACTTGATGCGTTGTTATTGAATATAATTACAACGCCTGACATAAAGTATAAAAAATAATGGCCGAAACTGTAGTAAGAACATTAGTAACAAAATGGCTTGTTAAGTCTGATACTAAGGGTATAAAAGACCTTAACAAAGAGCTTGCAAATTCTATGAAGCTTCTTGCGGCAACAGCCGCAGCTTTTACTGCTGTAGTTCTTCCTGCCGCCAAGCTTCAAGAAGCAATAAGAACAACAATGACCCTTACAGATCAGGCTGGGTCAAAAATATTAAAGCTTGAAAAAGATTTAACAAATTCTGCAATTAAACTTTCTAACAAATTCGCCATAAGTTCAGCTAAAGTTGCCGATGGTTTTTATCAGTCAAGATCAACTGGTGCGAGATTTTTATCTGAGAGATTTAACGAGTTGTCAAAAACATCTCTGCAAATGTCTCAGGTTGTTGGAATGTCTATGTACGATGCTGTTGAAGGCTTGAATGATACATTAAACTCTTTTGGATTAGAATCAAATGAGTTTGACAGGGTTGCAGACACACTATTTACAACATCAAAACTTGCTGCTACAACTGTTCCTCAATTAGTTGTTGCGATGAAACAAACCGCTCCTGCTGCAAGAACAGCCGGAATTGGTATTGAAAAAGCATCCGCAATTCTCGCCACATTTGCAAACAGAGGAATTAAAGCTGCCGATGCTGGAATGGCATTTAAACAGATTTTTGTTAGAATGTTGACTGGCAAAAACCTTAAAATGCTTGAAAAGCTAAGGGTGGGTGGTAAAAAAGTAAGTCCATACGATGAGTTCGGCGAAGTAAGAAACGTAATGGAAGTCTTGAAGGATGTCAAAAAAGCAACAAGCAAAATGAATGCCAGAAAAAGGCTTCAAATTTATAGAGACATCGCAGGACAGTTCCCGTTTTCAAGATTTGCAGCATTAATGGGTTCAAATCTTGACCAAATGGTTGACTATGAGAAAGCATTAGAGCGTTCTGGTGGTGCTTTAGACAAAGCATTTAACATCAAAATGGCATCTGCATCAATGCAGCTACAGTTATTTTGGGTAAGAATTAAAAATGTTGCTGCACAAATTGGCGAACCAATGCTTGCACCGCTTACCAAAATGATAACTGCTGTTAGTGAAGTTGTAGAGAACATTTCTGATTGGATTATGGTAAACGAAGAATTAGCAGAAAGTTTTGCCTTGTTTGGCGGATCGCTTATGGTCTTGCTGGCTATTACGGCAGTTATCGGTGCGTTAATAACGTCTTTTGGGTTATTAAAGTCCGCAGGCATTGGTGCATGGATGGCAATGTTGTGGCCTATTATGCTTGTTATTGGCGCTTTAATGGCTGTTTGGGCGTTATATGACGACATAAGCTCATCAGTTACAGACCCGTCTTCTGATTCTTTTATAACCGCTTTCTTGTCTCCTCATAAAGACGACAACAAGCTTCAAAAAAGTGCAAGGGCATTCTTTGCTCAACAGCTTCATAGTATGCAGACTGGAAGTTCTGAAAGCCAACGGGCGGCTATTATGGAAAAAGATACAAGTCTAAAAAAACAATATAAAGAAGACATTGTTGGCAAAACAAATAAAGAAAAAAGCAAGCTTCTACGTGATCTCAATAGTGACCTAAAAGAAAACAGGGCATTAATGCAGAGAATAAAAGACCAGTGGGGACAGACAATAAAAGACAATGTTGAAAGAAAAAAACTTTACGATTCACAATCTGGAGAAAGAACACCTATGCCAAGTGTTCTTGATGAACCACTAGAGGTTTTGCGTAGAGGAGCAATAGCCCCGTTTAATTTCGGCTTTGATGTCGGAAGCTCAATGTCCGAGGGGATTGGGTGGATGGCTGGTCGTGTTGACAAAAACTACAACGATTTTAACGCAAGGTCTAATAACGTAAAACTTATATATCAGATAAAAACAAAAACACCAGCAGAAACAGAAACCATTAAGCAAGTGTTGATAAGGCAGCGTAGAGATAGTAGTTTTGCAGATCATCTTAACCCTGCCGTGTTTGGAAGCTACCCAACAATACTAGATAGGTCTCAAGTTTTAGAGTTAGACCCCGGATCAGATGTGGAGTAAATAATGCCAATATCAATGTTATTTAGAAAACAGCAACCAACAAGGTTTGTTCCAAAAGGTGCGGAACTAAGCTCTGAGCAAATATGGGGGGAAAGATTTCACTCAGGAAACTCCTTTGAAGATTTGGCAGTAAATACTGGTATAAAAGAAAAAACAGGAATAATAACTATTGACGCAACTATTGATGAAACGCATACGAACACAGTAACCATAGCAACATATCCTGTTGAAGACGGTGTAGAGATGACAAGTCACTGCATTAAAAATCCACAAAGATATAGAATGACTGGAGTTATTTCTGACACTCCACTCGGATTAAGTCTTTTAAATCCATTGGCGGCAGGCATAGGATCAATAAGTAATTTTAACGAGAACTATAAGTCTCGCTCACAAAACTCGTACAATGATATAATAGAACTTCAAAACTTATGTATTCCGTTTTCAATTATATCTGGACTAAAAAGATATGAGAGTATGCTTATGTCAGAGTTTACTGTTACTAAAGATATAAACACTGCAAATGAAATAAGATTTTCTTGTGATTTAGTGGAAGTTATTGTTGTAAAAAACACGATAGGACTGATTAGGGGGTCAACGCTTGAGAAAAATGCTGCTCTTACGGAAGCCGCAAACGAAGGCAAGACACCGCCAGTGCCTCTTGACGCAGCAAAAAAGGATTTTATTCGTAACAAACCGTTTCTTAGAAATTTAACAGAATCGTTTTCTCCGGGTTCGCTAAAGCTAAAGTAATGATAAAAATACCATTTAATCCAATTGATCCAAATCAATATTTTACGATATCTCTTTCGGGAAAAGAATATGTACTATTTTTTAAATACAATCCAAGAGTAGAAAATACGGGTGGTGACAGCGGTGCGTGGTATATGGACATAATGTTTGACATTGAAACCCCGATAGCCCGTGGAGTAAAAATTGTTCCAGACTATCCATTAAACCTTTCAGATGTAAATCCGTTTTTGCCAGACCAAATATTCGCTGTTTTTAACGAACATGGCGGAGACGAATCAATAGGAAGAAGAGACTTGGGAATTAGGTCTATCATTATTTATGACCCTTTGGATAATGAAGAATAATGTCGTTGATAAATGAAATAAAATTAACATCAGTGTCGCCCGTTGGCACAAGAACCGAACTCGCCAGAAAAACAGGCGGAAGCTGGTCTTTAGAAATATCTGACTTAGCCATATCTTTTGATATAAAAAAGACAATAGGAAAAGAAAAAAACACTGCAAAAATAAAAATTTATAATTTAAGCGAAACCAACAGGAGTGAATTTTTAAATAGAGGGTCAAACGTAACTCTTGGGTTTGGTAAAAAAATAGACGACACCATTCTGGGGCCGCCAAGCCCAAACGATCAGCCAATATTTTTTACAATATTTAAAGGCGATGTGTTTAACTCTAGTTCATTTGCCGGAAGCGAGGCCGACAAGGAAACACTAATAGAGTGCAGCACTGGAGGCAAGGCTTATAATCAAGTAGTTAATTGGTCTTTAGGTCCGGCATCAAGAATAGACGAAATCTTGGGTCTTGTAACAAAAAGCCTTAAAGACGCTGGAGTTACAATGGGAACAGATTTTGTCAGGGAATACAAAGAAAAATCAAAAAAACAAGGTACATTTTTTCCGACAGGCTGGGCAGTTTCGGCAAAACTAGAAAAAGCACTTAGCATGGTTTTTAGCAGAATTAAACAAAACTATTCAATACAGGACGATGTTTTTTATTACCACTCAGTGTTTGACCCGTCTCAGGTAAACAAGGTTTTGTTAACCCCCCAAACTGGTCTTATTTCGTCTGTATCAAAAATACAAAAAAGACTCTCAGACCCGACCGAAGAAAGAAGCCAAAAAAAAGAAGTTAATGGCATAAAGTTTAAGTGTCAAATCATTCCCGGAATACAGCCGGGAAATTTAGTTGAAATAGACTCTAGGTATGCCAAAGGAGATTATGTATTGCATAATTGTCGCTATGTTGGTGGAACAAGAGTAGTTGACTGTTATATATTGTGTGAAGCAATAGAATTTGGAACACATTAGATGCCCCTAGACGATGCAGAAGTAATTAAGAGATATGTAGAAGAAGAACAAGGCGAGTTTCGTGTTTTTCTTCCCTGCGTAGTTGTAAAAGTTGACGGAAGAATGGTTGACGTTCAAATAACAACCGACCGTCCTGATTCTTGGCGTTATCCAGAAGAATTACCAAAAGAATTAAAGCAACTGCCAGTTATATATTCAATACCTGTAGAACTTCCGAGTGCATGGTTAAGTGCAACGTCACAAGTTGTATTTAATATTCCAATTAAAGAGGGAACTCTTGGCAGCTTAATGGTTTCTGATTATGGGTTAGAAAATTGGAACGGCTCTGACGGTGAGGAATTAGTAAAAACAAGAGAAGGATATTATCACGACTTTAATTCTGGAAAGTTTGTTCCGGGATTATCTCCAAATGCGAGGCAATATGATCCAAGCGACAACTTTGGAATGATATTTAAGGATAAAAAAAGTGAAATTGAATCTCAAATAGTTATCAACCAAAACGGCGATATTGAAGTTTCTGGAAATAGTTCTGTGAAAGTAAATGCTGGTGGAAGTTTTAGCACAAACAGTGGTGGCTCGACTAGCATATCGTCTGACACAACGGCGAGCTTGGAATCTAATTTGGGAACAACTCTTGATTGCTCAATTCCGGCAGGAGTAAAGCTTGGAAAACTGGCTGTAAGCCCAGCCGTTCTAGGCCAGGGCCTTAGTTTATATCTTTCAAAGGCGGTTAATATTCTTGGTGTTCCGATATTTCCAGTTCCGTTAGCCCCAGTTACAGAATTAAGTGCAAAGGTCTTGGTAGAATAATGTTAATTGAAAACATAGAAAACTTGCAAGTTGACTTGAAATCTGCTATACTAAAAAAGTTGAATGAAGATTTCCCTGATGCAGATTCAGGATTAGCGGAAATGTTTAATACATGGATTGATGCGTCAGTCCCATTGGTAATGCAGTATATTGTTGATAACGCAGTTGTAGTTGGTGATAAAATTGAGTAGTAACTTGAAAATGTCAGAAAACAAAGAAGGTGCTTACGATTTTTCCGTAACCAAGGGTAGGCTTCAATATACAGAAAATATAGAAACAATTAAGCAGAGAATTACATATGCTTTCGTAACTCTATATGGCGAGTGGTTTCTTGATTACGGAAAAGGATTTCCGTGGTATCAAATAGTGTTTATCAAAGACTATGATTCTGGTCAAATACAAGACCAAATTACAAGCACAATATTGGGTGTTGATGGCGTTATAGAATTGCTTGAAATACCAACACTATCTGTTGACAATAAAACAAGGTCTGCAACAATTAGCATAAGTGTAAGAACAACGTCTGGAACAATTACAGACCAGTTTGGAGTAAATAATGTCTAGTGATTGGGGCGTAACAGCAAACGGGTATAACCTTCCAACATTTTCAGCAATATATGACGAAATTGGGAGCGGATATCGAGTAACATTTAACGCCGCCGGAATTGAAATTGATACACAAGACGAGCCTATTAATCAAATAATATCTGTCACGTCTGATAGAAATTACGAGTTGTGGCTAAAACTACAAGCTCCATATGATGCACAATCTGTTGACAACGCTACTGGAAAAGCTTTGTCTAATATGGCTTTCAGTATGGCTAAAAGACGCATGGGGCCTACTAATTCAATTTGTAACATTGTGTTGACAGCGAAAAGCACTACTGGGTTTAGTTCTGCCATTGGTGATTTAGTTGCGAATATAAATACTGGTGAACTTTGGGAGGCTACAGAAGTTATTGTTGTTCTAGCCGGAGCCAGCGAAACAGTTGCCTTTAGGTCTGTAGATGTTGGTTCGATATCTGCCACCATCGGCTTGTTAACCGATATTAAATCAAGTAAATCTGGATGGGACAGTGCAACAAATGTTGTTGACGCAACTTTAGGTCAGCCATACGAAAGCGATTCTGCACTAAGATTAAGACTTGTTTCTGATATGTCGCCAAAGGAGCTTGATAATCAGTTGCTTTCATACGTAACTGGCGTAACTCAGGTAAGCGTTTATCAAAACGATACAGGCGGAATTGACGCTCAAGGAAGGCCGAACGGGGCAGTAGAGGCGGTTGTAGTTGGTGGTGACGACACAGACATAGGAAACATGGTTTTAAAGATAAAAGCCGATGGTGTTCAAACGTGGGGCAATGATTCAGTAATAGTTCAAGATAGTAATCAGGATAGCAAAACAGTTTATTTCTCACGGGTTGACGAAATAGCTTATTGGATAAATGTTAAACTAAGAGTTGGCGATAACTTTAACTTGGGAACAAAACAAGAAGTTAAGGTAACAATAAACAGCGGAGCCGTTGGTGATTACGTAATAAAAGTAAATGGAAATGAATTTACAGAAACAGTTGCAGCACCCACAACAGAAATAGCAATAGCAAGTGCATTATCTGTTTTAATAAACGCTGTTCCTTACCAACCAGTAACTGCTGTATATAACTCTGGTGACGACTACTTTATGTTAGTTGCCGATTACGCTGGTGTACCGTTTACATACGAGAGGCGTGGAAGTATATCATTGTCCGAAAGTGTTGGCAATTCTGGAGATCAAACAACGGTTATTCAAAGAATAGTTGACTTTTCGGATACTTATCAAACAATCGGTGGCGAGGTATATTTAGACAAATATATTGCCGCTGTTTTTAATTCAGACGATGATATAAATTTACAAATTTATGGGGCAGATGTTTTTGCAAATATTGATGGTGGTGCTTTTGTTGGTCCTGCAACTGGAGCGTCAGATTTAATTATGAGTTATGCAGAACTTGCTACGCTTGACAGTGTTAGAGTAACCGTGGAGATTGTCTAATGCCTTTTGGTGTATTTGGTTTTGGAACAAATCCTTTTGCTGACAGGTCTTTACAGGCTCATACTGCAAACTATATAGACAATCATAAAGAGAGAGCATATAAAAGGCTTCTAAAAGTAAACAGCGTTATTTATGACCCTGACAGCCAAGATGTATTGCTTAATAACGATGATGGCTCTAGGATTAGACACTCATATATTTTGGGTTCTATTATTCAAGGCATTGGAACTCAGGTACAGCAACTTGAAGATGGAATTGAAGAATTACTTTTGAGGATTAGCCTTGAGGCAGCACAAGGAGAACTCTTAGATTTTATCGGAAAGAGAATTGGTCTAAGAAGAAACGAAATACCAAATTCGGCCTATGATGACGAGGTATACCGCACTGCTTTAATTGCAAAAAATGGATTGAACTGGGGTCAGGGCGAAGAGAGAGTTTTAAGTAATGCAATTAATGTTTTAACAAATTCAGAAAAAACAGAAAATGTTGAATACTATCCTTTAGCTTTTTATATTTATTTTCAAGGCGATGTTGATAACGAGGACTTGATTTATAAGATTATGTATAACGGCAAAAAACAGGGCATTTCCATGACTCTAATAAATGCTGTCAGGTCAGAACTGAATCCATTCAGATTTGCTGCTAATCCTAAATTACATTTACAGGCAACAGCAACTAGCACCATATCAACGGCTAATATTTTACAAGCCGATTTGGTTGGAGTTATTGCTGGAGATTTTGCCAACGGTCAAATAGCAATATATGACGGAACGGGCAAAAAAGATGTTAGAGATATTGATGCTAGTGGTGCTGTCCCTAATATTGATGGCATTTCATGGGATTTTTCCGCCACGGTAAATTTCTCTGGAATTATAGACGCAACTAGTTACTTAAATATGTATGACTACACAGATGGGTTAGGTCTTGCTGACAATCCAGAATTTAATAACACAACTGTTTCTGGAACTACAAATTCAATTACAACTTCAAACACATTTGTTGGCGGAGACAGAGCAAATGATTGGATTGTAATCTTTGAGGGAACGGGAAAAACAGATATAAAACAAATTGACTCTATTGGTGCGGTTGCATCAGGCCCCAACTGGGAATTTACCCTGATTGATGGAAAGAGTTTTATTTATACACCTGATACAAGTTCAAAATTTGATATATATGGCAGCGGTGGCAGACTTGCAGCCGTAATAGGGAGTTAATTTAATGAGTGACAGAAATAGACCAGACGTTATAGGCAAGTTTGCCACAGACGCAGGAGCCTCAAAAACTGCTCCGGCAAGTGCAAAAGCAACCGAAGGAATGTATGATAATGAATTTTTACCAAGCGATTATGTAAATCACTTTCAGAATACAAACGGTCAGTTTAACGATTACACCGCAGGACTCCCAAGAGAAATGATTGTTCCGGGAATCCAAAGCGGATTAAAAGTTCATTGGGATTCTGGAATAGCTCCCGGTGGTGAATTTAGCATTTATGGAGAAGATTATGCAATTACAACAGGCTCAACAGCTTCTAACTACATGGAAACCAATGGCGACATACGTGCAAGACTATTTGTTGGTCAATATCTCGTTATTGATGGCTCGACTGGCGGCTCAGCCACAGGCAATGACGGTACATATACTATTGCCACTATTGCCCTTTCTGGAGCTGATACTCGGATAACATTTGAAGAGTCTGTTCCAAGTGGAGCTTACGATGGCTCTATTTATACGGGCGGAACATTCTTAAGCAGAGAAGGAACTAAAATTGAAATCGCTGCTCAAATGCATTACAATGACGGAACCGGAATAAAACCAGCAAACGCTGTAGCCCCCGGAGCAGCAAGAACAGATTATATTGTTTTGCAGTATAATAATGAATCAAACACTCTTTTATTTCCTGCCGTTTTGGAAGCTACAAGCCCAGATACTTTAGATTATGTTGTTGCAACAATTAGTGCTAACGTAAGTGGCGGTAACTATGTTGTTGAAAGAATCTCAAACGGAGCAAGACCTTTTGAGGCTAAAAATATAATTTTTGTCGGTGACGGAATTAGCTCTTTTCATTCAGAAATTTTAGACGAAGACGCACCGCTGCAAGATGCATTATTTAAGTGTAATCAACGGGGTGGTGGAATTGTTTATATGTCTGGAAGTTTTGACCAAAGAATAACGGCAAACGTGTTTATTCCTTCTCTGGTTACTCTTTCTGGGACACAAAGCCTGTATACCACTGTGTTTTACGCTGGCATTGATATATTGGGATTTGTGTCGTCTCCCGGATCGTCAACTATTGCGGGAACAAACACCGTAAATATATCGTCTGGAGACATTAAAAGAAGCGGTGTTGGTTCTGAATTGATAATATCTACTGGCGCTGATGCCGGAACATATTACATAAGCGAAGTTCTGTCCGACATAAGCTTTAGGGTTGTATATATAACGGCATCTGGAACTCCTGTTGATGCTGTGTTTTCTGGAACCACGGGGGTTTTTTGTTCTTCAACAGTTTCTAAGGCTTCTTTATCTTCTATATCAATAAACGGAAATGTATCTATAACCAACGCAAAAGACATAATCATATCTAATGTTTTTGTTGACAACACTAGGGCGGCTCCAAACGCCACAATAGAGTTTAATGGAAGCGTAGACAACATATTAATTAGCGGTGTTGTTGAAAAAACAAACTTGTCAGGGGAGTCAATAGGCGACACTCTAGCCTTTGCCGGAACAAAAACATTTATAAGCTCTTGTTCTTTTCTAGGAAATGTTATCTTTGTTGGGTCGGTATCTGGAACTTGGGGAACAAACAGGGTTGGCGGAACATTAACCATCCCAGACGCAATGTTGCCAGACATTCAGGCAAATGATATTGATTTAATCGGCGATATTACGCTTAAAGATAATAAAAGGGTTATTCTTGGTACTGGCGGCGATGCAGAAATTTATTATGACGGAACAGACTTAATAGTAAAGTCTGACGTGGTTGGCTCTGGAAACATTGTTCCAAAATCAGACGTTGCCTTTCCGGATTACTTTAAAATAATTATGGGTACTGGTGGCGATTCAGAAATGTTTTTTGACGGAGACTCGCTTAATATAACAAAAATTCCGCTTATGCAATATGACGTTTCTGCAACAAGTGCAAATCTTTCTATAGCGTCTGGGGCTTATGAAATTGTTGATTATAATATTCCTGACATATATTATGCGTCTGGATCAAATAGCTATGAAGTGACCATCGGTTCTGCATGGAAATATACTGCACACAGAAACATGTATGTAGATGTTTCGGCTAGAATTAGCCTTACCGGAACACACGTTGCATCAAAACTTATATATCTCGCAATATACAAGGGAGGAATTTTTGAAAGGACTATAGCACGTATAACATCTGTAGTAAGCGGCTCTTCCGTAACCGGAATATATGGGAATGCCAAAGTGCATCTTTTAAGTGGAGAAAACATAGACATAAGAGTATATCAAAACTCAGGAAACGTATTTACGATGAATGTCCTTGACAAAATATCTTCAGTGTCAATAAAAGAAATTTCATCTTTCTAGGGGACAGAAATGACGATACCGATTGCCATAAATATTGTTGTTGGTTTTTTTACGATACTCGGAGTTTTGTTTACTGTTTGGTGGACAAATAAAAAAGCCGAGAAAGCCAAGAAGAAAGAAATTATTGAAGGGGTCTTGATTCAAACAAAAGCAAACTGCACAGAAAGCCAGTCAGTAATCTTTGAAAAGGTAAACAAAATAAGAACCGACATTACAAAAGCAACATCAGAGCTTGGTTACGCAAAATCGTCCATTCAATATATGGACACAAAAATAGACAAACTTAATTTGAACGACTCAATACATAGCACAAAATTAGATTTCATAACAGAAGAAATTAAACATATGAGAAATGGCGACAAAAAAATAGTTGCAGAACTTGTTGTTGAAAAAATATCACACAAAATTGAAGACATTATAGATAATAAAATAAAAAACTTGACAACAGAATAAATTTATGATACACATATAGTTGCGTGGTTATCCTTTCCCCATGCAGCCTCCATACTTAAGGCAGCCTTCGGGCTGTCTTTTGTGGTTTTATGTTGACATTTGTGTTTTAAAGTGTTATGGTTTCAAAACATTAATTGTTATATACAAAAAGGATATAATAAATGATCGGAAGAATACCACCAAAATCTACGGAGTCAGAACAGGCTGTACTTGGAGGAATATTAATTGACGGAAGGGGAATTGACGCTGTTTCAGATGTTCTTTTTAAGGAACATTTCTATAACCCTTCACACCAAATGATTTATGAGGGCTGTATAGCTCTCGCCAAAGACAATGAACCGATTGATTTATTAACCCTTAAAACCAAACTCGAAAACCTTGGAACTCTTGACAAGGTTGGCGGTATTGATTACATTGCAGAATTATCGTCCAAAGTTCCCACCAGTGCCAACATAATAAACTACGCAAAAGTCATTAAAGATAAATTTATATTGAGGGAGGCAATAAAAGTTTCGGGGGAAACGATTGAGCTTGCTTTTTCTGAGCCGGAATCAATAGATAATTTTATTGACGGTGCCGAAAAAAGAGTTTACGATTTATCTGCGAACAAGACTAAAAAACCATTTTCATTAATCCAAGATTTACTTGACCCCACATTTGAGTATATAGAAAACTTAAGTAGCAATAATTTTAACGTGAGTGGAATTGCGAGTGGACTTGGAGAGCTGGATAGAATAACAACTGGTTTTGGAAATCACGAGCTTGTACTTATCGCAGCAAGGCCAGCTATGGGTAAAACTAGTTTGGCGATGAATATCGCTGTCCAATCTGCCGTTGCCTATAAAAAGAAGGTTGGAATATTCTCTTTAGAAATGGGAAAGAAAGAAGTAGTTGCCAGAATGCTTTGCTCGCTTGCTAGAGTTGACTCCCAGAGGTATAGAGAGGGTTCTTTATCTGACGAAGAATGGAAGGGGCTTGGAGAAGCTGCCGACATTTTAAATAACTGTGGAATTTATATTGACGACAGTGCAGACTTAAACGAAATAAGCATTAAATCAAAAGCTCGAAGAATGAAATCGAAACACGGTCTGGATATGGTTATTGTTGATTACTTGCAATTAATGAAGAGTTATGATAAGGTGTTTTCAAGAGAGCAAGAAATTGCGACAATCTCAAGAGCCATGAAAAACTTAACCAAAGAATTAGGAGTGCCAGTAGTGGTTTTAAGTCAGTTAAATAGAGAGCTTGAAAAAAGAACCGACAAAAGACCAATACTTTCTGACCTAAGAGAATCTGGTTCTTTGGAGCAAGACGCTGATAAAATATTGTTTATCTATAGAGACGAGCAATATAATGAAAGCTCTGACCCAAACGAAGCAGAAATAATTGTGGCTAAACATAGAGGCGGCAAAATGGGTACAGCCCATGTAAGATATTTGCCTGAATTTACGTTATTTGATAATTAAAGGAGAAATAAAAAAATGACAAAAGACAATCCGTTGATGGTTTATTCTGACTTAAAACCGAGAAAAGGTAAGATTAGGCTTATCGGTCTTGGAGATTTACATTTGGGAAGTGCCACAGTAAATGAACCATTAATTAAAAGAGTTGTTAAATACTGCATTAAGAATAACATTTATGTAATTGGAACCGGAGATTACTGTGAGACTGCAACAAAGACAAGTCCCGGAGCATCTTTGGCAACTCAAGATTATGATATAAACAAACAGATCGAAAAAACAGTAGAGATTTTTAATCCACTACAGGACGCAGGTTTGCTGTTGTCAATGCATGACGGCAACCATGAGGAAAGAGTTTTTAAATCTGTTGGTCTTGATTTACAAGAGGTTATTTGTAATAAAATTGGAACTATAAGACTCCCGTCTGTGGCGTTTCATACGATTAAAGTTAATCCAAGGCTGGCTTATGATATTTTTACACTACATGGTAGCGGTGGGTCACAGTACGAGTTGACAAAATTAAGTTCCGCAAGAAAAAAACACGAATATGCGAGCGTTGATATCATCATGTCAGGTCATGTTCACGAGTCGGCACACTGTTCACACATTCAATATGTAATTAATCAGAGGCGAAATAGAGTTGAAGAAAAAGAAGTCTTTACAGTATTGTGTGGAAGTTTTATGGGATATTTTGGAAGCTATGCGGCAGGAAAATACGCACCATGCAAAATCGGAACTCAACTTATTGAGCTTGATTGCAAAACAAGAAAAATTAACGTATCAAAATTGGAGGTGGAATAATGGTTGCAGACTACATTAAATATTTCTCTGACGAGCAGTTGAAAATGGATAAGGAAAGTATCCCGAAAAGCCTTAAACTTGGTGTTGATTGGGAAAAAAGAGGGAAGTATATAAGCGATACAGAAAAGTATGGTTTTCTATTAGAAATAGACAATGAAATTAAAAGAAGAAAAACAAATATAATAATTGATGAAAATTATTATGCCGGATTTGGAGACAATAAATTCAAGTACACAATAGAAGTTGCCGACCTTGCATATTTGTTAAACGAAAAAAGAGATTTGATTTCAATTTTGGGATTTGAAAAATCTTGGGAATTGGGAGACAAAATAGACCTTGCCGCAGAAAATGTGGAAGAATATAACGAACTCATATATGTCCAAAAAGAAATTGACAAGCGAGATAAGTCTCCAAACGAATCCGATGACGACAAAGCAAAAGAAGAAGCTCTTGATGGTGGGTTTATTGAAGACAATACAGCATTGTTTTGTAGCGATGATTGCGTAACAACCAGCGTGGAAGACTGGAATGTAATTAACGATGCCAAAGCAAATGGCGATGCTATAGATGGTGGAATTATTGTTCCAGAAACATCTACAGAGTCCACAGAGGCATATGTTAAACTTCATGACGACTGGCCGCTTAATGAATTAAACAAAAAAAATGCTAAGTTTTTTGAGGAAAATAAAGAACCAGCAACAAAACTGACAAACGATTATTTAAAACCCCTTGGAGCAAACGAGTGGAAAGATATTGTTTTTAATAAAGAACCAAAAATTGGCGATTGCGACCATGTTGTTCCTGCAAGCGAAAACTTCCCAGAATATACACTATCAGTGTCGCATGGCAATACTGATGATGGAGGTCGTGGATGGGTAGCGGCAATGGAGGATGTCGGAGACTCTTTGCCCGAAGCTCCAGAACAAAAAACAATCGAAAACGACTTTAACACAAACGTAAACGAACAATTAAATATAATTGGTGACTTGCTTAAAAAGAAAAACGAAAAGTACGGAGACAGTGCTTTAAATCCAACAAGAATATTTAGTAAATCAAATTCTGTTGAACAAATCTTGGTTAGAATTGACGATAAATTGTCAAGAATTAAAACTGGAATTGGTGGAGAAGATGAGGATGTTGTTTTGGATTTGATTGGGTATTTAATTTTGCTCAGAATTAAGCAGGGAGAATAATTGTGTCGTATGAAATAAATAAAATTATTCTTGGTTTTTGTGTTCTTTTAATGCTTTATGATGTCAATACAAAGCTCGACACGATAGTTGAAAAAATTTCAGACAAACAATCGGAGGAAACAAATGAAAATTACAACAAATAAAGAAACAATGATGACAGCACTTGGACGCACAACAAATATTGCAATGAAAAAAGGAACAATGCCAATATTATCAACAATACTTTTTGAAAAAGTATCAAGCGATATATTTTCTGTTACTGCTACAGATTTAGAAATGTTTTCAGAAGCAAAGTATGACGCAATTATTGAAGGCGAAGGTTCTTTTTGTGTAAATGCAGACGATATGTTTAAGTGGGTTAAAAGTTTACCGTCTGGAAATATTGTTATTGAACATTCTACCAACGGAGTTAAAATATCAACCTCACAAACTTCATTCAATATGGTTTCAATATCAGGAGATGAATTTCCAAGACCAGACGTTTCAAGTATTGAAGGAAAAGAAGTTGACAAAGACTCGTTGTTGAATTTATTTAATCACACCTTGTTTTGTGTTGCAGATAACGACCCAAGATTGTTTTTAAACGGGATTAACTTTGAGCCAACCGAAAATGGTGTCAGGTGTGTCAGTACTGATGGACACCGACTTGCAAAAATTGATGTAAAATGTGGTGATATTTTCGACAAAACCGTTATCATTCCTAAAAAAGGCGTTGTAGAGATCAAAAGCTTACTAGAATCTGACAAGGAACAGCCCAAACTAGCGCTAGACGGACCAGCATTGATTTACACGACACCTAATCTATCTTTAAGTATTAGGTTGATTGAGGGCGATTTTCCAGACTATAACATGGTTATACCAAAAGATGCAAACTGTGTGGCGAAAGTTAATAAAAGTATCTTAAGTGACGCATTAAAAAGAGCGAGCTTGGTTGCAGTAAATACCAAGGGCGTAAAGATGACTTTTGATAACGACAATTTGACTGTGCAGGCTAGTGATGCAGATAGAGGTGACGGAAATACGGTTATTGATTGTGAATACAGTTCTGACAAAATTGAGATGGGCTTTAACGCATCATATTTTATTGATGTTTTGAATGTAATAGAAGACGAGTTTGTTTATTTGAATTTGACAGACGAACTCTCTCCCTGTGTTGTGACGAAAGATAGTGAAGAAAACTTTTTGACAGTTATTATGCCAGTCAGGATTAACTAATGACGACTGAACTTTATTTTTTATTGGTTGCCATTGTTGCATTCCTTGCCGGATTTATGGCTGGCTATTTGTTTTGGGAGGATTAAATGGGCGATTTAAGTAGACACTTTTCTAGATATGAATTTGCATGTTCGTGTGATTGCGGATATGACGAGCCGAGACAATCTTTAATTGACGCTCTTGAGGAATTGCACGACCTGTTAAGAGATTCTTTTTTTGGCGAAAGAGTTGAGCTTATTGTTTCTGGCGGATTGAGGTGTGAATATAAAAATGGACGCACGAAAAACGCAAGCAAAAACTCAAGACATTTGCCAGAACATGCTGACGGTGCTGATATTAAATTTAAGTTAAATGGCGTTACACAATCAGGTGAATTTTTAAAATCATTTGCCGTACAGATTGATGCATTTTATAATGGCGGGATTGGCTGTTATTTTAATCGAAACCACCTAGACACAAGGGGAAAGATGGCAAGATGGACAATTTAATAAATAAGTTTTGGTGGTGTATAAAAAGGTCATTCACAGATTCTTTTGAGGCAGTTTTTGTCAGACCATTTGTGAGACTTTTTAATGTAAACAAAATGTGCGGAAAATGTAAGCACTTAAAATGCGTGATATACGATTTCGCAGAATACCATTGTGAAAAATATCGTAAAGAACATTATGAAAAGCATGATTTCGAAGACTCTGACGAGGCATACAATAGTTATGACAAATCTCGTGTGAAAGAAAAACAAGACTTTATATTAAGGTGTGTATCGTGTCTAAACAAATAGTTCCACATTGGGGATTAAAAGCTGCAATATTTTCGATAATAACCATTATGGGAATTTACGCATTCACCATTGTCAATAATGACCCTGACGCTATTGCAAAAATATTTGGTCACACATGTAACGTGGCCGTTGCGGTTGCTATTGGCAGGTCTGTGCATCAGGGTTCTGTTGCATATTTAGAAAGCAGAACTTATGACAAAAACCAAAATAGAGGAGAATATAGTGGCGATTAAGTGGGAAAGATTTGGAGACTCGAACATGTATTGGTCAGACTTTTGCGAACTAAAGGTTGTAGTTGTGTTTTCAAAAGAAGAATGTTTATTAGACGTTATTGATTTAGAAAAAAGACAAGTATCCATTAAGTCTTCTTTTAGTTCAAGCGAAACAGATTTCAAAAAAGATTCACTGATTGTTTTCTATAAAAGATTAAACGTACTGCGAGAACACCAAGAAAAAGGCGAAAGAGCAAACGAAATTATAAATTTTATTGTTCCAGAAATTGAAAGATTGGAAACAAAAAAAACTGCCGAGTTATTTTTACAAACTGATTGCCCTATTTTTAAGGACTGGGGATTAAAGAATCTTGGAGAAAAGAAATGACTGACACAGAATTTTTAGATTTCCACGAGTATTTAAAATCTGGAATTAGATACTTGGAAAGTGCAATGTCTCTTATAGAAAATAATGACAGTAAAAAAATACTTAAAATTAGAACACTCATTGCAAACAAAATATTAATCCACAAGAAATTTATTTTAACCCAGTGGATGGAAAGCAAAAGCGAAAAAATTAACGAAAGAATTTCTGAGGAAATAGAAAAAGAAGTTACGGACAATTTTAAAAAATATGGTCACTACGATTTTTAGGAGGTTTAATGATAAAATTAATTGAAGGCGATTGCCTGATTGAGCTGCCAAAGCTTGAGGCCAAGTCTGTTGACATGATTATGGTCGATACCCCATTTGGAACTACCGCTTGTGCTTGGGATACAATAATTCCCTTTGTTCCAATGTGGGAGCAAATTAAAAGAGTCACAAAAAAGAATGCTGCAATAGTTATGTGTGCCTCTCAGCCGTTTACCTCTAAGCTGATTATGTCTAATCTTGATTGGTTTAAGTATGAGTGGATTTGGGTCAAAAGTAGACCAACCGGAACTATGTTAGCAAAAAGACAACCAATGAGAAACGTAGAAAGCGTTGTGGTGTTTTACGTAAAACAGCCGACATATAACAGACAAATGATAAAAAGGACACCGGAAGAATTCAAGTCGTGTTACAGAAAAAACAACTCTGAATCAAAAAACGGTGAACAAATGAGGCATTCTAAAAATCCTCTTATAAGACAAAGCAGGGATAGGCAATGGTATAAGCCACCACAACAAACTCTTTTTTTTAAAAGCGATGCAAAAAGAGATGGGAAAAGCCACCCCACTCAAAAACCAGTAGCATTGATGGACTACCTGATTAAAACATACACCAACGAAGGTGACACGGTTCTGGACTTCACAATGGGATCAGGAACTACAGGGGTAGCCTGCCGGAAACTAAACCGCAACTTCATAGGCATTGAAAAAGATGAAAAGTATTTTGAGATAGCAGAAAAGCGGATAGCTGATGCGAGTGATTTATTCACTGACTTGAGACAGCCGACAGAAAAGCAGGAGGATATGTTTTGAAAAAACAATATACGATGTTGATAAGTGGTGCAGACGAACGCAAGGCTTTTGAGTATGATAAAGCAATTGAGGAAGGCATTTATTCTGGATATTTTGTAAAAGATGTTATTACATTCACAGGTTCAAACTTTAATATGTATATAATTATATTTGAAAAGAATGTCGTATCATGAAAAATAAAATAATAATAGGATTGATTATAGCCTGCCTAGTTTTGTCTGGAATCACAGTTTATTTATCTCAAACCACGATAGATAGTAGCGAACACAAAAGACATATCGAACAAATAAATAAACAAAACAATGACAATGTTACTGCAATGAAAACCAGTCATAAAACAGAAATTGTAAATATCACCGCTGATTTTGACACACAACTAAACATTTTAAACGGCAATGTGGAAATTGAAAGAAAAAAGAATGATGTCTACAGGATAAAAATAATAGACCAAACTAAGACGATTAGTGGACTAAAGAAAGCATCGAAAACAGTTCTTCATATTGACATAAATCCACACGGAAAAAAAGAAAGCATAATTAAAAACACCCAGCTTACAGGATTGATTGACGATGTTTTATCACTTGATAATGAATTGGCTTTATCTGAAAACATATGCAAAGTTAGAATTAAAGAAGCAGAAAAAAAACTAACGCTTAAGTATACAAAATTATTACATTCAAAAGATGTTGATATTTTAAGGCTGTCGGGTAAGGTTACAGGGCTTGAAGCAGAAATATTGTTTAGAGATGATGTTATAAAAAGCAAGGGTAAAAACACTATTGTCATATCGTCTATTGTCGGTGTAGTATGCATGGTTGTTGGAGCAATCGGTGGGGTTGCAACCGTGGTATCTATAAAAAAATAAATTTATGTTGACATTTGTTTTTTAATATGCAATGATTTGTCTAGTTTATTCACAAACAAAAAAAGGAAATGTCATGGAAAAACTAATTTATGGGATAAGGTCTGACAACGAAAATTCAATTAGCTATAACGGGTTTGTTTGGCCTAAAGAAGGCGTGGCATCAGCGCCTGACTGGGATGGTGGAAAAGATTGTTGTGGCGGAGGATTACATTTTACGCCAGTTTTTGGCACAAACCAAAGCTGGAATCTATTAAATGGCGGGAAAGTTTTTAGAATTATTGTTGCACAAAAAAAAGACGTTGTTTTTATAGATGGTGGTGAAAAGTGTAAATGTAAAAAATGTGAAGTTCTACTTTCAGGAACATCACAAGAATGTGTGGATTATTTAATAAAAAATAATATTCCATGCATGGATGTTTTTAATCTTCATATTGACTACTCCAACGCCACAAACTCAGGAGACGAATCCAACGCCACAAACTCAGGATACAAATCCAACGCCACAAACTCAGGAAACTACTCCAACGCCACAAACTCAGGAGACTACTCCAACGCCACAAACTCAGGAGACGA
>Ga0307928_10000036_pt1 | contig 70700 bp, 91 predicted proteins | sample AceLakmetagen232_FD_201815 | JGI IMG/M metagenome (GOLD analysis project Ga0307928, IMG submission 201815) | Saline water microbial communities from Ace Lake, Antarctica - #232 | ecosystem: Environmental > Aquatic > Non-marine Saline and Alkaline > Saline | place: Antarctica: Ace Lake...
CGCCATACCGCCCTCGAAGGGTCCGGTGCCGTCGGAGTCGAAGGCTTTTGCGAAGAACTCGGAGATCTTCTGGAAGTAGGGGTCGCTCTCGTCCTCGATCGGCTCGTTCTTGAAACCGTGCGCGCTGACGAAGCCATCCGGGCCTCTCATGAAGGCGCAGATGATGCGGGGGCGCTTGCCGTCCAGCGGATCGAGTCCTTCTCTTTCGCCCTTTGGGTTGTGGGAGAAGACCCCGAACCTGTCGGCGTCGACCCACTCGACCATCAGGAAGGGGCCATCGGCGTCGGCGTGCCCGAAGTCGGCCGGGTTCGAGATCTCGAGTATGCTGGCTGCGAGCGCTCCGAGCTCGTTGTCGATGGGGTAGACGTAGATGTCACCATCGTTGACGCTCTCCAGGTCTTCCAGCGCATCGGACAGCTCGTCGAGATCGTCATCGTCCTCGTCATCGTCCTCGTCATCGTCCTCGTCATCGTCCCCGTCGTCGTGTCCCGGTCCATCGACAGGCATGTAGCGCATGTCGTCCTCTTCTTCCTCTCCTTCGGCGTAGGCCGGCTGACGCTGGCGTTCACCGGCGCCCTCCAGGTCCTGGAGCTCGTCCACACCGATCATCCGGCGCTCGGGCACGGTGGCCGGGAAGGCGGGCACTCCGGCTTCGGCTTGCGCGTTCAGCCCATCGACGAAGGTCTCGATGAGCTCGGCCTGGGCAGAGGTCGGCCTGGCGTTGGCCTTGCCTCTGGCTTCGACCAGGTCGTACTGTCCGTCACCCAACGCGAGCACGAAGGCGCAGGTGATCTCACCGTGCACGTTGGCGACGCCGTAGGCATAGAACAGGGTGCCTGAGTCACCGCCGTTTTCGCGCAGCGCCAAGAGTCCGTCCATGAGGCCGACTTGGAGTGCCTGGCTGGCGTAGTCGATCAGATAGCTATCGAGGATCCAGACCGCGCTGTTGGTGCCGATCCCGTACAGCGGCTGGGCCCTGGGCTCCATGGGATGGTTCACCATGCTCTGGATCCAGCTCATGTTGGTGAGCACGGCGTTGATCCGCTGCAGCTGATGCTTCTTGACGACCGCACCGCCAGATCCGAAGGCCACGTCCAGCTCCCACTTCTCGCCGATCTTCTTGGCGCGGAAGACGACGTGCCGGTCCTGGCGCCCTGACATTTCGGCCAGGACGATGACGCGGTAGACGTTGCTCTCGACCATGGGCCACATCTCGGCCAGGTCGAGGTCGAACAGGGGGCCCGTCTCTTCGAGCGCCCGCTCGGAGAGCAGCTCGGTGGCTCTCCAGCGCTCTGCGTCGCCTTCACGGGATGTCCAGACGGTCCGCACGAGCATGGGCCTGTCATCGGTCTTGCCAATGCCTGACGCGAGGGAGCCGCCAGCGAGCAGCCCGCCGAGGATGGTGAAGATGGTCACGGGGTCCATATCGGTCTCCTGTCCTGGAACTTTTCGTAGCCTGTCTAAGGTCTGATACCTGGGATCTGGGGTTCTGGCTTCATGCCTGGACGCTCTGTCCGTTGAGCATGAGCGAGAAGAGGAAGGTCGCCGTCTGGGCCTGGGGTGTCAAGCTCTTGCTTCCTGGACCCTGGCTGGTGACGACATGGTAGCTTCCATCCGGACGAAAAGCCACGACCACGCTACCGATGACGGCTCCGCTGGGAGAGACGACACGGTAGGCGAAGACCGGAGCTTGCTTGGCGAGCAGTGGCCTCATGAACGGCGTGAGCTTGTGGTTCATCTGCATGGTCTGCGCGAGGATGTCTTCCGACGTCGGCAGATACTGGATGGACCACCCGGTAGGGAAGGTGACCTCCGAGATGGACGGCCTCACGATCTGCGGGTGCATGCCGGGTGCCGAGATGGCGGCCTGCTGGGCGTCCATGTAGCGCGGGGGCTGGTACGGGATGTGGTAGGTGTCCCTCAGGCCGACAGGGCGCACGACACCCTTGCCCGTGCTCGACGGTGGTGTGTACGCCTGACGTGGCCCTCGTGGCCCTCGTGGGGCTCTCTGGTAGTCCTTGGTCCTGCTCGCATCCGCGTCCGCTGTCGTCGAGCGTTCACTGCCGCCCGCGGATACGACAACGAATCCGGCCAGGGCAGCGAGTAGGAAGGGAAGGATGGTCATGCAGCCGAGGCTCCGCTAGAAGTAGCGACCTCCGGAGCGCCGCCACTGGCCAATGTCGGCCCTGGCGCCCTGGGTCGTTCTGTGTCCGGACAGCATGCGGTTCTGCAGCCATCCTCCCTCGTCGAGGCTCCCGAAGGGGTGCATGTTCTTCGCGCCGATCCTGTGCCCGTGCAGGCCACCGAACGCATCTCCCTCACCAAGCGCCTGGACCTGGTGTCCACGCTGCTGAAGACCGTTGCTGTAGTTTTCTTCCATGTTCCGCAGGATGCCGACGTAGCGTTCCCATGCTTCCATGGACTCGCCGTCAGGGGCGGCGCCCGCGGCGCGGGTCGCGATCTCGGAGGCCTCGCGCAGCCCGCGTCGGATCTCGTCGAAGTTCTGTGCGATGGCGTTCCACATCAGCTCTGCGGTCGTCCCCGCCCTGACCATCAGCAGGCTGGCGTTCAGGATCCTCGCGGCGGCGTCCCAGGAGAGCTGGAAGGTCTCGGCCAGTCCCTCGGCATCGATCTCTCCGTCGTGGTTCTGGCGTACCAGATGCAGTCTCACCAGGTAGCCATAGCGATCGAGGCAGGCCTCGTTGTGCATCAGCTGCTCGCGGTCGTCTTCGTGGCCGGTCCAGTCTTGGGCATCTGCGACCGCAGAGTTGACCTTGTACATGGGGCCACAGACACGCTGTTCGATCATCGCGTCGATCCGGCGAGGATCGTTGACGACGGCCGTGTTGAACTCCATCCCACGCAGTGGGCTGGACGGTTCGTCTCCAGCAGAGGTCCTGACGTCTTCCCACAGCGCCGTGTCTGGAACCCCATCCACCTCTCCGCCACCGTCGATGATCTCGGGAGGGTTGTTCTCGATGTAGGCATCCCAGACGTTCTGGATGGTGCTTGCAAGGGAAAGGGGCTCGTAGGGCATCGTGGACTCCTGACGCGAGCGAGGTGCACGTACTCGCTGGAAGGATACCTTCTCTTGTTCCGTTGTGCAACGAAACGCGAGGCTACTCGAAGGTCCCGATGATCAGTTCCTCGGAGAAGTCGACAGAGCAGATCAGGACGGAGTCGAGCTGGTTTGGCCATGAACCCGACGTGATACGTGGAAGCACCCATCTCAGGCGGCAGCTGACCAGCGCGGGGACCGGCCTTCCGCGGTCTCTTCCGGGCCATGTGATCGTCGCCGTCATCAGGTCCGGGGGGCTCGATCTTCCATCGATCGCTACGATCGCTTCTGGCGTGCCCTTCTTGCCGAGGTAGCTCCAGATGATGGCCCCGCTGTCCGGATCCGTACTCTGGACCAGGCTGGCGTTCCTGGCGGGCGTCTTGCCGGCCCAGTTCACGATGGCCTCTGCGGTAGGCCCTGTCACCGCAGGCGGTGCTGGCGGAGCGATCTGTCGGCGCTCGGGGGCCGGGGCTCTCCTCACCGGCTGCTGCCGTCGTGCCTGGCGGCCTCGCGGGGCCGCGCCCATCGGGACGATCCCGGCTCCGGTCGGGACCCTCGGCGCGTGGATCGAATGGTCGACGAACTCCGCCATGTCGCGGATGGCGGCCGCGACGCTGCGCCATGCCGTGATGTCATCATGCCTCCCGAGCCCCTCGGAGACGCGGGCTGCGCGGTGGGCGATCTCCTGAGCCTCACGGAAGGCCCTCGAGAGCCTGTCCCAGTTCGAGACGTAGAAGTTCAGCATCGCCAGCCCGACCGGGTGGTTCGCGCCGGCCTGCAGCAGCATTCTGGTGAGCAGCGCAGAGAACTGCTCCCAGTTGCGGTGTAGCGAGTCTGCGATCAGTTCGGCGGTCAGGTGGCCGTGTAGCTGCCTGTAGGCCTGGTTTCTGTCGATGAATGCCTGTAGCTGCCCGAACGGTGCGACGTCCACGCCCATCGCGCCCATCGCTCTCCGCTGTGCTCCGGTAGCGCCCATCGCTTCGAAGAACTCGTTGTGGATGCGCTGGTGGACCAGGGCCTCGACGCGCAGCGGATCTCTGGCGACGGCTTCGTCGAAGCTCATCCCGCCGAGCACGTCTCCGTCGTGGTTGACCGCGTGCCACAGCTGCTCATCGGTCTTGCGTAGGTGGACGATCTCCTGCTCGTCGAGCTGTGGTTGGAACAGTTCTTCCGCCTGATGGTAGCCCTCTTCGAGCTGCCGTGGGCGCTCGAGGAGCTCGACCTCGGTCCCCGGTTCGACTTCTTCGGCTCGGTCGTAGGGCCAGGACATGCCATCTCCGGTGTCGTTCGTTCACCGGGATGATAACGTGGATGGTCGCACCCTGGCTATCGATATCAACGGACCGGAAGCATTCCGGGGAAGGTGCAGAGCAGCCGCAGGTGGAAGATCAGGTCCGTGTCCTTCTCTCCTGGAGGGTCCTTCACGTTGACGCTCGCCCTGATCCTGTTCGGGGCGGGGACGATGATCCTGGCCTTGAGGCTCGGGATCTTGTTGTACTCTGCCGCCAAGGTGTGTGCCGGTTCCTCGATCCCGGACCAGGCGCGCAGGTCGTGCACCCCATCGTAGGGGAGGATGTCGACACCTCCTCCGCAGCGCAGGTGGTTGATCTCGGGCCTACCACGTCCGGAGACGTGCTCGTAGACCAGCTGGACGACCTGGAGGAACGGGAAACGATCCATCGAACTCTGCAGGATGATCGGCTGTTCACCATGTGCGCTGCAGTGATCGATCATCATGCTTCCGTCTGCCAGAAGCTTGATCCTACCGTCTCGGTCTTCGGGGATCATGTCCACGAGGAAGAGCGGCGGAACGGTCACATGGTCACGCTCTCTCTTGACGGACGCGATGCCCGCATTGAACACGTCCCTGCACGCTTCGGAGAAGTTGACCCCGCTCTTCCCTTCGCCGTCGAGGCTGGATCGACCGATCTCGAGGATCTCTTCTCTCTGGCGATCGCTGATGGTGATGGTCACGCGTGGCATCTGCATCTCCTTGTTGGTGTTTTTCATACCATGAGATGAGGCCGACGTGAAGGGATGCAGAAGTATTTGTCGGATGGCCTCTGCCTGTTGAGCCGCAGCCCTCTTGCGGGTACTGGTGTCATGCAAGAACTTTTCGTTCCACCCCCTCGCGCCAGAAAACCGAGACAGGAGAGACATCATGAGCGGACAAGGCAGAGTCTACGGCAGCGTCTTCACCCCCAACGACAGATCCTTCCTCGCGGTCCCGGCAGGGGCCGGTCTCGCCACCCAGCAGTCTCACGTCGTGGACACCTCCGGTGCTCCCCAGTCCCTGACCACACTCAGCGGCATGAACGTCGGAGACAAGGTCACGCTGCAGATCAGCGACGCCTCCAACGCCCTGACCATCACCTCGGTCGGCAACATCGCCAGCAACTTCAACGAGCGCACGGTGCTCTCTGCCCTGTCCGACTACGCGATCCTCGAACGCACTTCTTCGACGCTGTGGGCCATCGTGGCTGTGAGCGTCGGCGAAACCATCGTGGAGAACGCCCTCGTGGGCGCCGGAACCGCGACCGGGTATGCCAGGCGTGTTGTCTTGGACGGCAACGGGGCACCCCAGACCCTCAACACATTCACGGGCCCCGGCTCTGGCGCCATCGTGCACTTCTTCGCCAACCCGAACCCCATCACCATCCCCCACGGGGCGGGTGCCGACGCGTTCTCCTTCCCGTTGGGTGTGGGGACCGTGCTGGAGTCCGGTGACAGCATCGTCGCCGAATGCAACGCTCCCGGTGCAGGTCCCTGGACCGTGACGGCCGTCAACCGCGCCGCGGAGACCAGCACGGTCCTGGCCATCGGCGCCAACAACCTGGTTCCCATCGAGGCCCAGCACACCGTCAACGGTGGCGGGACTCTGTTCACCATGACCAACGCCGCCATGGGCGAGGGCGCCACCGTGCGCCTGGTGCGCGGTGACAACGCCGTCTTGCTGACGACGACCGCAGGCGCGAACGGGCTCGAGATGCTCGGTGGCAAGAGCCGGTCTCTGAGCGCGGCTGGCGACTACGCCGACTTCACCCTGCGTGGTGGTCGTTGGTACGAAGTCAGCGCCAACACCACCGGCGACGCCTTCGTCCCGCAGCCGGTCGATGGAAACGCCGAGATCGTCTACGCCGACTCCGGTGAGTTCTGCGACGTCACCACCGGCGGAGCGGCGCCCTATGACCTGATTGGCGTCATCGGCGGCAACGAGGGCGACAGCATCACGGTGCGCCGTGGTAGCGCCTTCGACATGACCATCCAGCACGACGGGGCCGTCACGGCTGGTCTGCCCTTCATCTTCGAGGGTGGTCAGCCCATCACGCTGACGGGCCCCAATGACTACGCGACCTTCTTCTTCAATGGAAATGTGTGGTCGCTCACCTCGTTCTTCCTGGCTGACTTCCAGGCCTCGCCGCGGAGGGTGCGCACCATCCGGACCCGGGTCACCGCGGCTCAGATCTCGGCAGCGGGCGCTACGGTGACCTTCAACCTGATGCAGGCACCGGGTGGCTGCGAGATCGTACACGTCTTCACCAACGTGGCCGCGGTCGCCACTTTCGGCGGGACGACGAACGATCTCGACGTCCAGGTCGGGATCGCCGGAGACGCCACAGCCTTCCGCGACAGCGTCGATCTGAAGGACGCCACCGGGCGTGTCTACGGCACGATCGGGGCCGGAGCGGACGTCTCGACGGGCGCACCGTTCATCATCGCCACCTTCACTGCCGGTGGTGGTCCCGGTGTCATCGACGAGGTCACGGGAGGAACCTGGGACTTCTACATCACCTTCCTGATGCTCCCGAACATCGCTCCGTAGCGTGTAACGGTGTCCGCTGACCAGGGTCCATGACCTGGGCCCTGGTCGAGCTCTATCCGGGGATCACGACGGTCCCTATGGACGGTTCGGAGGGACGTAGTCCCCGATGTTGCCCTTGCCTGGGTCCATGACATCGTCGTTGATGTCCGAGCTCCTGACCTGGCGGTGGTGGGTGACCTCCATCTTGTCAGGGCCGAACAGCGGGTAGGGCTTGGACGAGTATGCCCCGACAGCACAGAGGCCGTAGCAGCTCTCCAGCCTCGAGAAGAAGACGCAGTGTAGGCCGCTGCCCGCCCAGGTGCTGTCGAACCACATCCAGTAGAAACCGGGGCCGGTCGGTGGCCCATCGATGCGCTGTTCCATTATCCCCTCCGGGGGTAGCTGGAGGACAAGACGACGCCGAGATCATCTCTGTCTCGGCAGAGGAAAGAGTAGAAGCGGTCCCGGTCACCGGGAATCTTGCCGCCAGCCTCGATGATGGTCTCGGGTCCGGTGGTGACGACCCCGACCCGGATCGCAGAGAGTGGCCTGTCGGGCATGCAACCCATGGGGTGCCCATGGATTCCGACGGTGGAGATCGCGGTCTCGGAACTCTTGGCCAGCACCACCCAGCGGCACTCTTTTGTCGGGTCCATGACCATCCACATCGAGACAGGTGTGTCGCTGGGGAGCTTTTCGGGGGCCTTTTCGTACACGGGCCCCTTGGCGCTCACGTCGAAGTCGATCCGCAGTCCTCTGGCTCTCATCTCATCGCCGAAGCGGTGCCGTTTGTCGTCTGATCGGATCAGGTCCCACTTCATCTGCTCTTCTGGCTGGCGCAGCTCGGGATCGCATGCCTCGAGCACACCACAGATGTGCAGGAATGCGTCGTCATCGTGGATGTCGAAGGCCAGGCGGTGGTTGCGTACCTCGGCCTTCGCGTCGGAGTTTCCGACCAGCTTGGTCGGCCTGAAGTCCTCGAGGATGCGTACCGGGAGCTGTGTCCATGGCTCGAGGCAGATGATGTCTCCATCCCAGCCATCGAGGAGGCCATCGAAGCTGTCGATGGGGAGCAGAAGGAGGGGCTTTGGGCCCTTCGTGACGAAGGGGTCGTCGTGGTCGGTCATCGATTTTTCTCCATCAGGGTCTCGGCCAGCTCTACGCTGGCCTCGGTGAGGCTCCACCCGCCGTCTTGGCCGGCTTCGCTCCACCTACAAAATCGCTGGTCCCAGAAGCGGTCGCCCTTCTTGGGATTGAACACCAGGCCGCGCTTCTCGAGGGCTCACAGGGTCCGTCTCCAGCCTTGGGCCTTGCGCCCGTCACCTGGGCGGCGGGTGAAGCCAGAGCCGCGGTGCATGCGTACCAGCATGGCCCTCATGGTCTTGGACAGGGACTCGGTCTTCTTGGCGTTCATCCGCTTGGCCTCTTGGCTTGTTGTAGCGTCTCCTCTTCTCTCTTCAGCCACATGGCCGAAGCGATATCATATCCGGTCTCGGTGAGGCTCCAGCCCCCGCTCTCGGTGGCCTCGTTCCATTCCATCCCGCTCTGGTCCCAGAAACGGTCGCCTTTCCCGACGAGGAACACCAGGCCGCGGCCACGCAAGGCTCGCAGGGTCCGCTGCCAGCCCCGTGAGCTGCGCCCGCCGGGCGGGAAGCGGTGGAAGTCCCAGGCGCAGTACATGCGTACCAGCATGGTCCTCATGGTCATCGACAGGGACTTAATCCTCTTCTCTTTCATGCCTTCTTCCGTAGAGCGGTAAGCGGCGAGCGAAGCTCGCTACACCCATTTCTCGCTACCTGGCAACATGGCGGTGCCGGTGGCGATCTCGAGGGGCGTGGCGTCGTGTCGCACGAAGGCCACGGTCTTGCCGTCGATGGAGAGCTCACGGGCCGCCTCCACTCGCTTCCAGCCGACGCTCTCGGCGCGCAGCAGGGTGCCGTCTGGCATCTGGACCACATCGCCACTCGAGGTCGAGCGGACCCGGGTCCCGTGGGTGCTCTGCACCCGATCGTTCTCCGACCAGTGATGGTCGATGGAGTTGGTGAGCTCCCAGGCGTCGTCCGTGGAGTAACGGCCTTCGTGGTCTGGGCGTACTGTCGCCACCTTGTCGTACGCTGCCGGGAAGGGCGCCTCGCCGTCCATCGGGGGGTAGTACATGCGGCGCTGATCGTTGTCATGGGGAACGCTGGCATGCCAGACGGTCATCATGGGAAGCCCTCGTTCGGCTCTCCTGACGAACATGCGCACGCTGGGCGATTCGCCGATGTCTTCGCGCCAGGTCGTCGAGGTGCCCTCTTCGTTGAGCTTCAGCGAGCCTTCGAAGTTGGGTATCACCCAGCGCAGGGCGACGATGATGGCAGCGGATGGGAGCCAGAGATCGTTCTCTCGTTGCTGGAATCGCTGGTCCAGGTCCTCGAGGAACGCCTCGGCAGCTGCCTGCCGGACACTGGCGTTGTCCGACGGGTGCTCGTCCAGCAGCTGGCGCAAGGCGATGATCCAGTCTTTGACCCGAGTGTCCAGTCCCGCGAAGGCTTGCCCTCGCTGACGGTCGTTCTCTTCGAGCTGACGCTGCACCAGCTCGTCCTGGACTCGCTTGCGATCGGAGGTGATGGCCTCGTACTCGGAGACGCTCACGATGCGCTTGCCCAGCAGCCAGCCGATGCACTCACCTGGGAGGTCTTCGCTGTCGTAGCGGCTGTAGTTGTCCGCGGGATTGTCGATGCGATGGACAGCGGTCTCTTGGCCTTCGGAGAACTTCCCGGAGATGCTGGTCGCGTAGATAGGGCCCTCCACTCCGGACCAGGCGCGTTCGGAGACGGCCTTCTTCATAGGGATGGTCCTGTCGGCGAACCGGCTCCCGCCTGGGTAGTTCTCCGGGTCGTCCGAGGGGTAGTAGCCCCAGGTGAAGGCGTACACGGTGGCGCTCTCTCCCGTGGGGAGACGGAAGCGGCGCTTGGTGCTCTTGCGAAGCAGTTCGACGGCGAGGGGCATGGTGTTCTCCTGTCCTGTTGGTCTTCAGAACATAACACCTGCCACCAGTGGTAGCAATCACCTCATGGTTTTTTATTCTACCAGGGGATCAGCTTCCAGCGTCCCCAGCGATCGGGCACCCAGCGCACCCTCGGGATGCTCGCTGATCCTTCCGGGGCCACGGAGACCATGCGGCGCCCCTGCAGGGCCTGGTCGACGTTGTACTGCCGGATGACGTCCATCGCTGGCCAGCCACCGAAGCTGTGCCCCTGCTCGGCTTCGTCGATGAGCTCTGCTCTCACACCACCAGGGGGGATCGTTCTGGCCCCGAGCGGGATCTCGGTGATCGGGCCGTAGCGTTTCTCGAGCATGAACCTGGCTGCGCTGAAGGGGAGAACCTCGTTCGAGAGGATGGGCATGAGCTTCTCCTCTATCAGACGACCGCAGAGGTGCGGCTTCTACGAGAGGGCGTGAGCGAGGCCTGGGCTTCGGGGTCACCTTCGGCAGCGTCGAGCAGCTCGAAGGCGGCCAGGATTCGCAGCTTGGCCGAGACGTCTTCTCTCTTTCTATCGGAGAGCCTGCGGCGCTTGGCCAGCGTCTTCGACAGCCTGTTGACCATTATCAGCCTCGAGTCCGAGTCCATGTTCTTGGACCGGACAGCGAACGAGATGAAGTTGTTGGCGTCTCCGATGTTGTTGGCTTCGGCGAACCTGATCATCGAGGCCTTGCTCGCTCTGCGCTTCTTGACGGCCTTGGCCAACTTGATGGACAGCGCGGTGCCGGCGACTGAGCCGAGGATGATCCAGCTCCATGGGGAGGAGAGTGTCATCCCGACGTAGCCGAGGATCTCGCCGGTGGTCTCGAGAGCCTTGACCGCCTTCTCCAAGCTCTCTCCTGTCACCTGACTGATCTCGGCAGCATTCTTCGCCGTCACGGCGAGCTCCGGCCGGTAGGTCAGCACTTTCCCTTGGGCGCCCTCGAAGGCCTCGGTCAGGTCCTTGGCTATCCCGATACCGTCACCGGCTGCCGAGTCCGCTTCGGCCCCGTACAGCTCGTCGTAGGCCCACTCTGCACCGAACTCGTCGTCTCCGTCATCCTCGACATCGTCGAAGGGTGCCGGGATCGTCGATGCCCACAGCCCAACGCTGTCGCGTTGAGCGGCGGGGATGAGTGCGCCGAAGTCGTCCGACTCTTCGTCGTGGTGTTTCATCGTCTCGATCAGATCCACCGCGACGAGGATGCGGAGCTTCGCCAGCATCCGCTCCCTCTTCTTCTCGCGGTCCTCGTCGATCAGTCGCGAGATCAGCCTCTCTGCCACCCTCGTTCTACGGGCCTTGGAGGCCTTCCACATACCGAAGGCGAACTTCGAGTACTCCTGTGCTCCCTCGACACCCATCTGCTCGAGTGCCGTGGTCAGCTCACCTGGATCGTAGCTCTCACCGCCACGGGAGAACGCCCTGTTGAGCACGCCCATCACCAAGAACATCCCGGAGACTCCGAGCAGCTGGACCCAGACGGTTGCGGGTGCTCCGAGCGCATACGCCGGGAACGCCGCAGCGCCGGTAACCAGGGACAGCAGCCCCTGCCTGTCGGATCGCGTCATGCGCTGGTAGCCGAGCTCGTCGAGCTGGCGCTGCGAGAGAGGGACCTCGTCCGGATCGTGCGTGGCGGTGGCCGCGACGAGGATGGCCTCGTTGTCCACGTCCAAGAGTAGATCACCCAGATCGATGGGATCCGTGATCTGCATCCGCTCCTTGGCCCCGAACCTATCGGCCTTGGTGCCGGGAAAGATGGTTCCGTAGCGGTGCTGCAGCATGGTATCGGTGGCAGTCATGGAGACCTCCTGTCATGCAGGAGGATACCTCGATCGTCAGGATCGGTCTACCGCTTACGCTTCTTCTTCTTTTTGTCGTTGGTCTCGATGGTCCGCAGCGAGCGCATCGCTCCAAACCCGAGCCCCGCGGCCAGCACGTCGCAGGTGGCATTGGCGAGGGTGTCCTGGGATGGGTTCGGGAACAGGTCTGGGCGGTTCTTCTTCAGAGAGTGCTCGAGGAACTCCCAGCCCACAGCGCCGGCCATGAACAGCTTCCAGTCGATGTCGAAGGCGCCACCGACACATCCAGCACCGAAGTGGGCCACGGTGAAGCGGTCGACCGGGATCTTGTTGATCAGCGGATCGTTCTTCACGGAGCTGCCGTTCTTCTTTCGCCTGCGTGCCATGGTGGACTCCTGTTGTCTCCACCGTAACATCCTATCTCGCTCCATGCTCTTCGTCCGCGAGCGGAGCGAGCAGCGGTCATCGATCCGGCCATCGGCCGGCTACACGTATCCCGCTCTCTCGAGCTCCACCCTCTCCTCGGCTTTTCGAATCAACGGCAGGCTGTCCGGGTTCAGCTCGATACCCAGGCAGCGCCGGCCGTGCCGCTCAGCGGCCTCGAGCGTCGTGCCCGTCCCGAGGAAGGGGTCCATCACCCACTCGCCATGGAAGCTGTACATGCGGATGAGCCTGGCCGGGATCTCGAGAGGGAAGGCTGCAGGGTGCCCGCTCGTCTTGCGCTGGCCCTTGATCCTCCACATGCCCCTGAACCACTCGCTGCGCTGGTCTTTGGTTATCCGGCTCAGCTCTTTGTTCTCAGCGGAGGGTCTGGGTGCGTTCCCTCGCTTCTGAGCAACGACGATGTACTCGTGCTCGTAGGTCACCACCCCGTTGCGTGGGTGGTAGGGGGTCCCCATCCAGACTCCGCCGCCGGAGGTCTTGGTGGTGGTCACCTTGTTCCAGATGACGTTGCCCAGCATCCTGAACCCGATGGCCTGCAGCTGCTTCACGATGTCGGCCTGCAGGGGCCTGACGTGGTAGGGCGTCTTGTCCTTGCCGCGGACGAAGACGTCTCCGACCACCACGCAGAGCTTGCAGCCCGGCATCAGCAGCTCATGGCTGTGGGTCCAGGTCATCCTCAACGACTCGAGGAAGTCCTCGTAGCGCTGACCGAAGCCGATCTGGCGCTCTCCGCAGCCGTAGTCGAACAGGTCGTGGTAGGGAGGTGAGGTCACGGAGAGGGCGATGGGTGGTGAACCGTTCTCGATCAGTCGAGCGAGCTGCTCGTTAACGTCGCCGATGATGACCGAGCTATCGAGGATGGTGTGCTCGTTCACTCCGACTTCCCATGGGTCTTCCAGTGCACGAGCAGGCACTCGATCGCCTCTCTGGGCGTCTCGAGGTCGGTGGTTTTGGCTTCTTCTACAGGGCCACGGCCCGGTACCCACGCGGTCCATAGCCCTCTGGACCTGCTCTTGGTGATGGAGCCGATGAACCCGTCCTCTCGGCGGTCTGCGTTCCAGGTGAGCGCCATGATCTGGTACAGCTGGCATGTCTCGTCGTCGATGACAGTGCAGCCCTGGGTGTGGACCTCGAAGCAGTCCGGATCGTCCGGCTCGGTACCGCACTCGATCTGCATGGAGACGACGGTCCCGAAGACCTCCGCGGCCTCGCCCCCGTCGATGTCCATGAGCCTTCCGTATCCCGCGACGGTCTCGAACAGTGCCAGGCAACGCTGTCGTTCCTGGGCGACGGCCTCGTCGATCAGCTCCTGGATCTGGTCGCCCATGCTCGTTCTCCTTGCTACTGACGGTAGAGCACGTTAACCCATTGTTCCACTGAGCACAACCAGCGGACAGTTCATGGCGGCCGATAAAAACCCAGCAGAGAGTGAGCCGGATCCGTCCTCCGAGCCCAAGGCTCCAGCGCGGGCCAGGATGGATGTACGTCCGTTCCTGAAGTGGCCCGGCGGCAAGGCCAGGCTCGCTCCGGAGATCGAGAAAGCGCTCGGTCCGTGGCTCGGGGGGCGTCACTACATCGAGCCGTTCTGTGGCGCGATGGCGGTGTTTTTTCATCGCCTGAGCACCGGAACACTGGGTGACTGCAGGGTCGTACTGGCCGATGCCAACCCCAACCTGATGATCCTGGTGAACATGGTCAGGGACAACGTGCACGCCCTGATCGAAGAGCTCGGTGCGTTCCCTCGCGGTACCGGCTGGGAGGACAACTACTACGCGATACGCGAAGCTTTCAACGCCGATGTACTGCAGGGCACGACGGCCATGAGCATGCCGATTCACTCCGCCAGGATGATGTGGCTCAACAAGTGTTGCTTCAACGGGCTGTGGCGCGAGAACAAGCGCGGCCTGATGAACTCTCCGATCGGGAGCTATATCAGGCCCTCCATTCCCGCCAATCAGCACCTGAAGAACGCCAGCCTGGCGCTGCAGGGCACCATCCTGCGCACGGGCGACTTCGAGCGCAGCCTGGAGCTGGCCTCCGAGGGCGATCAGGTCTACTGTGACCCGCCTTACGTCCCGCGCTCCGCGACCTCGAGCTTCACCTCGTACACGGCCGGTGGCTTCAACTGGGGTGATCATGTTCGGCTCGCCAAGGCGGCCAAGGCTGCCGTCGATCGTGGCGCCAGGGTGGTGCTGTCGAACCATGACGTCAGCATCGTGCGTGAGCTGTACAAGGATCTCGGTTTCGACTTTGGATCGCTACAGGTCCGGCGTTCTATCAGCTGCAAGGGGAGTGGGCGGAGAGAACGTGTTGGCGAACTGCTGATCTGGGGCGGTATGACGGATCGTGTGGCATATCCGCGGCACTGATCGGGAGAGAGACGATGGATGACATCCTCGAGCACGTCGGGATGCTGAAGGGCCTGGTCGTGCTTCACAGCTGGCCTGTGACGATCCCGCTGGTGCAGGTGAGCGTCGGGATCGACGCGTTCGGCCGGGTGGCCGGGATCATGAGAGCCAACGGGTTTCACCGTGACCCTCGGCACCTGGCGTGCGACAGCTCCGTCGCCATCGTCTACTCGAACGAAGACGATAGCGTCACCGTCGTCGTCGACATCGATGACCCTGACCACGAGCTGGTTGACGGCTGGATGGTGCGTGTGGGCTCGTAGTCCTGGCTCTGGAGCTCTCTTCGCGGTATCCTCGTCTCATCGCATCACGGACAGGAGTCGTCATGGCCAAGGTCAGCTTCGAGACCCGCAGGGGAAAGAAGGTCAGCTTCAGGACGCGCCCAGTGAGCCAGCAGGGCAAGAAGAAGCCGCTGTCGGCCTCGGCGCGCTTCGTGAAGAAGAACATCGGCGATCACGCGAAGAAGGGTAGCGGTGCCCTCGCCGCGACCATGGACGACTACAAGGCCGCCAAGCGGTCCAAGTAGGCCAGCCGTGCTCGACGCTCTGCTGGTCTGCACCCTCGCCGCCGAGGCGAGTCGTCGTGGTCCGCGGGGCACATTCAACGAGCTGAAGTCGCAGGTCGGTCTTCCGAAGAAACGCCTGACCGGGACCCTGGCCAGGGTACTGTGGGCGCAGCGGGAGCTCGGTCTGACAGCGGATCTGGTGAACACGCTGCGAAAACACATCATGTCGCTCGGGTTCGATCCGGACTCTTCGTCTGGTCAGGCTGTTGACGGCTTCATCCCCTGGCTTGCCCGTGAGCTCTCAGTTTACGAATCTGTCATGGACGAGAGAGACCACCGTGGAGGTTCTCCAGATCTTCGCGGGATGATCAATAGAGCCGGCCTCGATGTTCGGTACGATCTCCATCGAGTCTCGGAGGCTACGGGGATCGCTGTCCCGCTCTTGGAGCACATCCTGTCTCTCCCAGATGGATGCTCGCCGTCTCCCGATCCGCTGTACGGGATCACCGACGATGAGCTGCTCGATGCCTTGTTGTCGGATCGAGACACATGGCCGATACGGCTGACCCGTGAGTATCGGCCCGAGGACGTCACGGAGGTGTTCCACTGGTGGCGTCACCCTGATGAGAACAAGCCCGACATCATGACCTTGCGCTTCGAGCAGGCCCTGACGATGGCAGAAGCCTGGGCCGTGGGCATTGGTGAGGTTCTTGCCTCCAGAGGCCTCGTTCCTCCTGGCGAGGTGGTCTATCGCTGGCCCGACGGGTGGACCGTACAAGAAATCCCAGCTGGAGAGACACTGAGAACCGAGGGTTCGAGCATGCAGAACTGCCTGCGCCGCGGCTACTACGGTGACGATGTCAGATCGGGCCTGACCAAGATCTACAGTCTACGGGCGCCAGCGTTCGAAGAGGCCTGGGCCGGAGAGCTTCGGGGATGGTCGCGTCCATCGGTGACCATGGCGGTGAGGCAAGGGTCGGAGAGCAACAGGATCCTCGAGATCAAGGGACGGCAGAACAAGCCGCCCGCAGCCAAGTACCACGAGCGGGTGCTCGAGTTTTTGACCCGGGCGCAAGAGCGAGGGGAGATTGTTCGAGGCTTGGTCAACGACTGCTCCGAGCTTCAGAACATGCTCTCGGTCCGGACCGCGGACGACCCGTGCGTTCCTGGGTGGATCCAGCAGAGCCTGGCCAAGATGTGGTTGGATGAAGTCATCAGGCGCGATCTCTCTTTTGATCCTCCTGTATGGACGGACCGTCTCGTGCGGGCATCGTGTGAAGGAGAGTGGAGCATCGCGCGTGCGGTCTCGGATCCGGCCGTTCGGCAGAGGGTTCTCGAGACCAAGGGCGGGGCGGTAGCGCTCGCTCGTGTCGAGGGCCCTTCGGCAGAGCTCCGTCGTGCCGCCATGGCCAGGGGTGGTCTCTATGAGATGCTGGACTATGCGAGGGTCGAGGGACCGAACGACGAAACACGGGCCATGGCGATCGATGGCGGATCTCCCTACGTGATTCGGATCTACGCGTGGGATGTGGACGGATGTTATCGACGTGACACAGCTCTCGGCATCGTCAATGTCCCAGGTGTGGATTCGGTGCATGAGAACGCGTCCGGCAAGAGCGACAACGCGTTGCTGTACATGTCCCAGCTTTCCGGGTCCGAGTTGGACCATGACTTGGTGGATACCGCCCTGCGCGATCCCAGTATCCGTGTCCTGGCGGACACCGTGCAGGCCATGCGCTCACGCTGTCCCATACGGCTCGTCAGAGCCCTCGCCGAGCACTCCGCGGACTTCGCAGAGGTGGCCGATATATGGAGCCGCACCTCCGATCCCGGGGACATGGTGCTGTGGGGTCTGATGACGGATCCCGAGGTGGTGTCCGAGATGTTGGCGCCGGGTCTCATCGTGACCACTCCGGCCCGAGGCGGCGGAGTGATCACGCGCCAAGACAGGCTGGTCAAGTACTCGAGTGCGCTGCAGTTTTATGCGAAGCGGTCGGATGGATCCAGTGGAGAAGCCATGCTCCGGCTGGCTGATGAGATCCTCTTCGGTGCCGTGGAGCACGCTATCGAGACCCACTGGGAGATGGGTCTATGGGCTCTGTTGTGGCTGTATCCCTATCTCGGAGATCGCCTCCCGAACGATCTCGTCCGAAGAGGACGGCACGCTATCGTCGAGCGCGGCCGTTCGGACATCCTGAAGTATGTCTTCTTCTACGTTGACGGCCTGCCCATCCAGCAAGACATGAAGGATCGCCTCCGTAGCCGACCGGACATCATTCCGTTCTTCTTGGCCGAGCTGGACGATCGAAACTCCGATCTCCAGTGCGGGGCCGAGGATACCAAGGGCTTGTGCAAGGCTTACGACTGGATGGTTCGGACCGTGCTCGAGAGCGAAAACCCGGAGGCGGCGCTGCATCTGGCTTCCGACGGTGCGATAGTGTCGTTCATCGCGTTCTGTCGCAGTGAGCCGAGCGGAAGATGGAGCCACGTCGAGGGAGTCCCACAGGTGATAGCGCGCCTCGAGCGCATCGCCTGCTCGAGCCCAGAGCAGGCCATCGAGTTCGCAAAATGCGTCACCGGGCCGAGCGATGTCTCGCGTGATGTGGCGCTGTCCTCCCCGAATACGGCGTTTCGGTACGCTTTTTCGATCGACGGTGTTGGGCGTGATGACACGAGATCTGTCGCCATGCGGAACGTCGGCATCGCCATCCGCTACGCCAAGGAGGTCGACGGCTGGGTGCACCCGGACATCCTCGCTGTCGTCCTGGCCTCTGGTCATCCAGAAAGTATCGCTGATCTCGACGATGTCGGCTCGGATCTGGTGCCGTATCCGGGCCCGAGTTCTGGGATAATGGACGAAGAGGAGTGGGTCGATGTGAGCTCGCTGTACACGGCCGACCCCGAGATAGTGGTCTCCGAGTCTCTCGACCTGGCCGGCTTCCCATCACGGTCCGGGTCGCACATCCCCATCTTCGACGACGGAGACCAGATCGAGCTCTTCGTCCACCAACGTCATGCTGTGACGGCGTGGCTACAGCTCGTGCTCGGGCTGGACGACCAAGAGACAGAGATCGTACAGAGGAGCATGGCGCTGTGGTTGACCCGTCCATGGAGAGATGCTTCGAGGCGTCTGACAGGTCAGCTGATGGTCTCCCTGCCCGATGACAGGCTTCTCATCGCCTCCGATGGTCGTCTTCATCGTACCGAGATCGACAACCCGTTCGAGCTACAGCTCGGCGGGGCCGTGTGGCTCCCGATAGCCAAGGTGTCCGCCCTTCTCGAGTCCTCTGCGCATGAACTGAGATCGGTCTTCATCGCCTATCACGGTGTCGAGCGGATCCGTGGAGGCGTGCGCGACGGCTGGAGGACGTACGATCTGGGTATCATGCTGTCCCAGAGCGAGGTGCTGCTGCATAACGATCTGGACGAGACGATCTCGCAGCTGCACCTGGATTCCATGCCTCATCACACCCTGTTCGTCGTCGAGAGGGACTGACGCACACCGGCTGGCTCTCCGGGCCGTTCCGCGGTATCCTCTCCACACCGACAGATCCCTGGAGGACAAGGTGTTTCACGACATGCGATCGGCCATCATCTACGCCGGCCAACGGTACGGATTCTCCGATCCCGTGCTGTTCTCTGTCGTCTCCGATGTCAAACGGTCGCTGGAAGGCGCGATCGGAAACTTCATCGACGACGGGTGGCCCCCTGGCCAGCGCTTGCCGGCTGAAGGCTTCGTCACGCGTTTCGACGCCATCACCCCCTGGTTGATCCGTGAAGCGTTCGAGAACAGGGGACCTCGGCCCGGCTGGCGTGGCGCAGACATGCAGCTGGACGTCTCCAAGGTCGCTGGCTGGGCGAACTCCCTGCAGCTCGACCCCGACGCCCTGCTCGACAAGCTGGACATGATGGACTGGAAAGATGCCGTACAGGCCGCCTCGAAGTGGTACGTCAGGGTGACCCGTGGCATGGTCCCTCGTGTGCCCCTGTCCGAGACCGCTGTGCTGACGCGTTTTCCTGATGGGTCCTCCATCGAGCGGCTGACCCGGGCGATGGACTTCGACGGTGAAGGTCTGTCGATGGACCACTGCCTGCGTCAGATTCTGCACTACTACGACGACGTGCTCCACGGTGTCTGCGTCCTGATGAGCTACCGAGATCCGGACGGTGTCCCCCAGGTCACCTGGGAGCTGAACATCGATCATGGCCTGCCCCGCATGGTTCAACTGCAGGGCCCTCGCAACGGGCCCATCGGTGACGCGGACGCCAGAGACAGGGTCGCCTGGTTCCTCGGTTCGTACCTGGACATGACAGCGAACGATAACCTGACCGGCATGTGGGCCGAGCGCATCGGGCTCGAAGAGCGTCAGGCGCCGCGGTCCTGGTCTCGTGGATCTCGTCTTCCTTCTTCGTCTGGCGCTATCCCTCTCTCTGGTGGGTGGGAGCTGACCGAGCGCCCCCCGGACAGTGACCGTCATTCTGTGCCGACCTACGACTACGACGATCACGACGATGAGCTGGCCTGGGAGACGGAGGCGTTGCTCGATGATCTGTCTTATCTCGAAGGCAGACTGAACAAGTGGGCGGCTGCAGCGAAAAGCGCAGCGGAGACCGGAGACAAAGAATACCTCGAGCTTTCGCTCGAGCGAGCGAAGGAATACACCAACGACTGGCTCTTGCTCTGTGCGTCACCAAGCCTCATCGAGGCGGTCTGGGAGGCCCCCTCGGTCACCGAACCGGACATCGAAGCCTGGGAGGTGCTGGACAACGCGCAGAGTATCTGGCTCGTCAGGTTGTCCTGGGAGCGGGACCGTGGCTTGTTGTCCTGGGGAGCCGAGCTGATCGACAGCTCCGGGGCCGGTAGCTTCCGGTCCCAGCACATGAACAGCCCGAGGGAGGCGCTCGAGTCCGCGGGTCTCGATCTGTCGATCGATGACCTCATCGAGGACGGCGAACCACCCAAAGAAGAGGGCTGGTACGAAGATCCGTCCGATGACATCTTCGAGCTGCGTCCCGTGAAAGATCAGGCCCCGTCCAGGCAGACAGCCCTGGTTCCAACCAGCCTGTCACCCAAGGCGCCCGAGCTGCGCGAACTCCCACAGGACAGGGAGCGAATGATGGAGGATCTCACCCGGATGATCGACGACATCGACGTCGGCAGCCAGCGCGGGGAGGATGCCCCCTTCGATCCGGAAGAGGCCATCTCCCGAGGGGGCCATGGCTCCGATCCGAAGCGTACTCCCCAGGAGTGCGTGTCCGCCCACGCTGTGTACGTCTCGAACTTCCCGCTGACGGGCTGAAGGAACAGGACATGGAACCCACCGCCATCATCGCTATCATGACCCTGGCTGCGGCCGCTGTCGCATCCCTGCAGGGCGAAAAGCCTATGCCGACCGGGCCCCACGAGTTCGGTCTGAACGATCTCGATCTGTGGAACAGAGTCTACTCCGGCCAGCGCCTGCTCTCGGGGATCGGCTTTGACAGAGCCGTGCTCGAGGACCCGCGTAGGATCTTCGGGCTCATCGAGCAGGAGGTCTTTCAAGCTCTGCAGGAGGTCTATCCGCAGTCCACGGAGAGCGTCCGCATGCAGCTCGCCATGCAGCTCGAGAAGTCCGACTTCTTGCGGCAAGGACATGAAGGTCAGCTGCCACTCTCCGCGTTGATCACATTCGAGGACGCCTACGCTCCGACAGCGATGGAGATGAGCCTGGGGCACTTCCCAGACGACGTCAGGGCCGCTTTCAGGCACGACATTGGTCGTGTCTCCGCGGCTTACGACCGAGGAGCGAAGGTCGCCCGGGACGCCGCCGAGGTCGCCACCATGAACGACAGATCACGGGACGCCGTGATGTGGGGCGAACTCGAGGGGACCGTGAATCGCATGGGGCACCGTATCGTATCCGAGTTCTCCGGGCCCAAGAGGCTCCCTGGGCCGGCTGAAGGCGTGCTGATGCCTGCGGTCAGGCTGGGAGACGACGAGGTCAACGGATAGCTGTCCGATACCGCCATGCGCGCACTACATGTGCATGAGATCGCGTCCAGTGCGGTATCATACAAGTGTGCCTGTCGTCATCGGCAGGCTTGGAGACCTACGACCGGAGCCCGAACGAGGATGCATCCACTGCTCGAGAACTTCGGCCTGTACGCCATCGACCATGGAATGGTCCGCACTATCGCCTTCGATGTTCGTGGCCATGGCCCGAGGAGCACCCTCGAACGCAGGGTCAGGCATGTGATCGGTGTGTACTACTTCCCGGGCGAGGAGATCCATGTCGTCGCGCTCGGGACGGTCTCGACCTCGAGCGATGGCTACGAGGCGACCCCCGTGTCACCTGGAACCTTCGACGAGGAGCCGGGCCGTTCTACGATGCTCGAGAGTTTTGACGACGCTGTCGTCTGGCTGAGGGAGAACTTCAGAGACCAGGTCGAGGCCCTGACGCTCCAGGCCGGAACTATCGGCGAGGCCTGATGGCTACCGGGTCTCCCACTCCATCAGGGTCAGGCTGAACGATCCTCCTCGCTTGCTCGCACAGTGCTGGCACAGCTCGAGCATGGCCTCGTAGGCCACCACGTCATCCATCACGAGCGCCTCGGGGCGCAGGGGGTTGGTGTCTCCGAAGTCGTTGTCGGCAGTGATCCGCACCAGGTCGGTCCTGCCGTGCTCCTCGATGACCTCTCCCGGTTCACCCTGGTAGCGCATGGGTCTGGACTGAACGAGGGCCGGACGCAGCCCGAGATGTCTGCCGAGCACCAGGGCGCCGGTGTACTGACCGGGGAGAAGAAGGGGTGTTGTCCTGGTGGTTCCACGGTGCAGGCGCATCCACGGCTGGCCGTCATCGTCGAGCCACAGGGGTCCGATGAGGTCTGGCCATTTTCCTTCTGGCGTCTTTGCGCGCAAGGCGACAATGCACAGCTCCCACTTTTCTTCCGGGAGCTTCAACCCATGAGCAGCGATGGCCATCAGGACGATTCCGTGAGACGGTGCCTGGATCATTTCTTCTCGAGCTTCTCGGCCTTGTTCTGGCCCTTGTAGGGGTCGTTCTTCTGCTTGTCATCGCTGATGGTATCCAGGTCCATCTCGAGCACGACAAGCGCTACGCCGTTCGCCTTGGCGTCCTCGATGTAGCGGTGCAGGCAGCCCATGGAACAGACCGGGTCGAGCTGGTGCGCGTCGATGTCCCTGGACATGGCGTTCACCATGATGCCAGCATCCATGGGATCTTCGCAGACAACGCAGTTCATTGTGAGTAGCAGGGGATCATCTTGTAGTCGATCCGGGGGAGGGTGATGATGCGATCGGCCCCTGTGTTCGCCAGGCTTCCGACGAACAGGGCCAGCCAGATGGTGGTGTAGGTGGCGTTCATCCCGTAGCGTATCTCGACGGAAGAGGCCCTGTTCTGGTTGCTGTAGGCCTCCGAGGCGTACATGCCGCGGATGTAGTTGTTGTCCGCGCACAGAAATATTGAGCGCATGCCGGTCATGTTGGTGGTGTTGCTGCCGTAGCTCAGCACGGCTCCCTTCATGATTTGGGTTGTGGAGACGACAGCGGCTTGATCACAGGGCCCCGCTGCCGCCTGATAGGTCGCCGCGGCAGGGTTGGTGGGATGGGAGGTGATGCCCCACATGGCGAAGCACTTGTCGTTCGAGCCTGCCTCTGCCACGTCGCGGTTGATCTGCATCATCAGCTGATCGCCGGCCTTCAGCCCCAGCGGGACGTAGAGCACCGACATAGTGGCGGCCGTGGCGTAGGTCCCGTCGAACAGCTGCACCTGGTTCGCGCTCACGGACTTGAGTGCCCCGGACGGGTTGTGCGTGGACATGTCTGTCAGCGTCACACCGATCCAAGGGATCGCTGGGACGTCGACGGAGTTCCGATAGGTGGCCATGGGTCTCTCCGGTTACCGGACGAGCTCCGTCTCGGCGGCCTTCCTGGCTGAACGCCAGTGGCCAAAGTCGGCCTCATTCATCTCTTCGTCAGCGAGGGAGAATCTCCATTTCTTGTCGTCGCCCTTGAAGACCCGTGCGAGCTCCGTCTCTCCTGCCATCAGCACGTGATCTTTGGTGGCCTTGTCCTTGGTCCACCCCCAGGCCACCGGCTCGGCCTCTGCTGTCGCCGTGATCTCTTCTGGCTCGGTGGCCTCTTCGGGCTCGATGATCTTTTTCGGTTCAGGCGCTACCTGCTCTGGGGGCTTTATGTGGCTGACGGGCACGGGCCGTGGCCTTCGGCCAGCGTCTTTGGAGCTGTGGTAGATGGCCATGGTTAGTTCACCATCTCGATCACCGCCAGCCAGTTCACGCCTTCGGCGTCCAGTGCCGCGTTGCCGGAGATGAAAGAGAAAATGAACCCGTCCATCGGAAGAGTGAAGGTTCTGTCGGCGACCGTGGCCGTGAGCCCGACCTCCGTCCAGACACCGGCCGCCAGCGTACCTGCTGTCGTCAGATCGAAGGGCGTAGGATTGAGCAGGACCGCGGAGTCCGACTGCCTCTCGCCCGTCAGGGTGTAGGGGCCGTTGGGAACCGTCGCGACCACCGAGCACATGACGTACAGCCCGACCAGCCGGTAGGGGAGCTCCATGGCCCCGTGGGCTTCGACGGTGTTGCCACCGGAGACCGCCACCTCGCGCATCACGCGCTGGCGTTCACGGGCCGGGTCGAAGCCACGGAAGATGATGTCCCAGTTGTTGTTGCCGTCCGAGGCGAAGGTGACCACCGAGGGGACGATCGTGGGGATGTAGGCGACGGGGTTGTCGTTGATGGTGTCGCCACCAGCAGGCAGGATGCGGACCAAGTTGGTGATGTCGGTGACGATGAAGGTGAAGGTCTCACCACTGTCGTTTCCGGCGGTAGGCAGGGTGGCGTCGACCACTGCGAGGCTGCCGTCCAGGACGTGGACGGCCTTTCCGCTCTCGACCGCGTAGCTGGCCTGGTACACTTCCTGCTTCATCACCAGCTGGCCCTGGATGGCGCTGTCGCTGGAGACCTTCTGCTTGAAGCGGGAGCGTTCGGCGATGTACTGACCGTCCTGTCCGACCCAGCGCGTGTTTCCGCCGGATCCGGTGGAGAGCACGTAGCTGCCGTCGACGGTGTACGCGACACCGTTTTCGACGTAGCGGTAGACGGTGCTGTTCGTAGCGACGTAGCCCTTGTCTCCGCCCGCGGCGGTGGTGTATGCCTGTGCAGCGGCTACGTCAGCGAAGTACTTCTCGGTCTCGGACAGCGCCCAGGCCTGGGCACCGTCCTGGTTGATGTACACCTGACCTGTTGTGGTGTTGACGTAGCGGGAGCCTGCGAGAGAGGCGACCACACCGTCCGGTTGCACGTTTCCGGACTGGTAGCGGACGCCCTGGATGACGGCATTGGCCGAGAAGCTGTTCACCGGCTGGCCGATGTACAGGCCGCTGACGCCGGTCCAGCGTGTCGTTCCACCGTCTCCGGTGGTCAACACGTGCACGCCGTCCGCAGCGTTGCCAGGATTCGCCCGCCAGATGTAGTAGGTGAGTGCATTGGTGACGTAGGCCATCTGGCCTTCGACGCCGCCCGCATAGGCTTGCGCTGCGGCCGCGTTGGCAAAGATCTTCACCGGCTGCTGCATTGCCCATACCGTGCCCCCGAGGCACTCGTAGGTCGCTCCGCCCGGATCGATGCCGATGTCTCCGGCCTCGCCGGTGACGGCGCCATCCGGATTGCCAGCGACGGGGTAGATGCTGCGAGTGCCTACGCTCACCTTGTCACGATATGTTCTTCCAGACATGGAGACCTCCTGTTGTGGGGAAGGATACCTCGATTTTCAACGCGACGCACACACCCTTCGTTGAGGAAAGGGCATAAGGAGGGTATACTCCGGGAGGACAGGAGTGATCCATGACCATCCAAGACGAGTACGGCGCCCTGATCGATGAGGGCATCCTCTTCGGAGATCTGCTCAACAAAGAGATCCACGAGCTCTCCGACGACCAGGTCGAGGAGCTGTTCGGGATGCTGGGCATCTTCAGGATGTTTTTGGGCCTCGATCGCAGGATCGATGACATCATGGAGACCTACGACAAGCTCGACGCCGAAGGCAAGGGCGAGAAGCGTATCCCCCAGCTCGCCAAGCACCTGTTCCGGAACATCAAAAATAAGATGAAGAAATCTCCCGGATGGGAGCCGACGGACGCGATGATCGAGGTGATGGAAGAGGGCGACGTCGACTTTGATACCTACATGGAAGGCATGATGACCAAGGCCGACGCGGCCGAGGGTTCGAGTTCAGCAGCCGCCGATGTGAAGGCCCTGAAGGCCGAGCTCGAGAAGCTGAAGGCCAAGAACGCCGAGAAGGTCTCTGGACTTCTCCCCGACGTCTCTCTGCGCACCGTCCGGCAGCCCAGCGCCGTGGCCGCGATGATGCAGCACCGCTACGGGATACTCGACGAGGATTGATCCAGAGGATCGATCAGGCCGCGGCTCGCTCGAGACGGTGGTAGAGCTCCTTCCTCGTTCCGTACCCCGAGATGGTCTCACCTCGCTCGAATCCCTCCAGATCTTCATCGTACAACCGCTTCACGCGGTTCACGATGTTTTCATCCACCTCACCCGTGTAGTAGCTCCTGACGCGCTCTCCAGCGTGCTCACCGTCAACGATGTAGGCTGTGAGCCCGTGCATCTCGGCCGCGGTCACGGTGGCCTGGACGGCGGCGTGGAGCAGTCCGTGGGGGAGCTTGTACAACCAGCGGTTGCCCTTGCGGTGTAGCGGCTGCACCTGGTGCAGGACGACGCCCTGTGTCAGGGCCGCGAACCCGATGGTGGCCACGGGTCTGCCGTCGTAGTGCAGCATGTGGCCGACATGACCATCAAGCCATGGCCAATGGGGAATATCCCAGTCGGCTATCCACTGCTGATGATCGTTCCCCTCGACGCGGCCGCCCTTGGTTCCACTGGCGAAGATCATGGTGCTGGACAGACGCGGGTCGATGACCGAGAAGTCGATGGATCCCAGCACTCGCCTGGCGTCCTGAAAGGCGTCGTGGTCATTGCGCGCCTGGAGCTGCCATTGAGACAGCCGGATGCCCTCGAGGGGCCCGAATCGCGGTACGAAGTGCTCCCTGCGCCATCCCATGGACTCGGGACGGAAGGCGTAGGTGAGCTCTCCCATCAGGTAGGCCTCGAACCACGCCTTGATGATCACTTCCTCCGGCATGACGCCAGAGAGCTCCTCGAAGGTGCAGTGCATGAGGTCTTGGCCCCAGCTCACCGCCCCGTAGGGACGACGGTTTTCGTTCATGGCCTTGTCCACCATCTCGTTCATCTCTTCGTCCGGGGGAAACTCGACCGGGCCCGGCGGTGGGACGATCAGGCACGGGTCGATGCCGATGACGGTTTTGTCAGCGATGGCGTTGACGATGGCGCTCTTCGAAGGCATGGAGGTCTCCTGTTCATGGAGTACATCTATGCCACTGTGAGTGGCACGTCAACGCTTTTTACAGGTAGTTCGACAGTCTCGTCCCGGACGTGCTTGCCCAGCGCCTCACGAACTTCATCTGATGCGCTGTCGGCTTGCAGTTGCAGGCCCCCCGCAGCTGTACGATGGCACGACCGTCCACTTCGATGGTCAGAGCGCTGTCTTCGTTCTTCTTCAGGCTCCAGATGCTGCAGCGCCCGCTCTGTATGCTCGGAGCGTAGCTGGACACACAGTGGTGCATGGCGCCCCCCTCGGCGCGCAGCTCCTTGTAGGTGGTGATGGGCTCGATGGTCCAGACGTTGAACGGCTTCTTGTCGTTCCCCGTCTTCTCACGACGCTCGAACAGCTCACCGAACCTCGGCTCCGGAAAAACGTGGCCAGGAAGGAAGCGGAACCCTGCCGACCTGGCCTGTTGCTCGGCGTTGACCTGCTGGTGCCAGATCTCCATGGCCGCCATGATCGAGTTCCCGGTGCGGCCCTTCAGCGAGTAGTTGGCGTCGTTGGCGAAGCACGAGCCGATGTAGTCGAAGATCGGGTCGAGCTGGCTGGGATCGATCATCGCCTGGGCCGGCCTGGTCAACCAGTCGATGATGGTCTCGATCCTGCCCTCGCGAGCCTCGCCCCAGATGCGATCGCCGGACCTGGTCCTGATGATGCTCCTGGCGAGCACTTCGTCTCCCCCGGCGGACATGACCTGCGCTCGTCTGAAGGCGTGAGCCACGCTGTAGTCGACGGAGCTGGTCAGCAGGAGGTGCCAGCCGCGCTTGGTGAGTGTCCGTGGTAGCAGCTCGAGACGTAGCGCCTCCTTCAGCCCCTTCGCCGCGGCGACATGGAAGAACAGGCGTGGACCGAACTCTTCTGCCGGTGGAGGGATCCGTGCCGCCTCATGGGACGGCGGATCTTTCTGGGAGATCCCGCGGCAGAGGAAGGGAGCGATGCTCCACTTCACGAACAGATGCCTCGCCAGGGATGAAGACATGGTCTTCGGGCTCTTCCCGCGAGGCTTCCAGTTCTCTGGAGGGCGCACCCACTCTCTGCTGCACAATACGATCATCGTCCTGGCAGTGTCGGCGTCCCAGCGCGTCAGCAGGCCGCTACCCCTGCGCTCGAGGACAGCCAGCAGGCGGCAGAGCTTGTCGATGATCGTGTCCCACTCCTCTCTCTTGGGAGCGACACGGTCGAGCAGCTCCAGCAGGGCGGCGCACTCCGAGGAACAGTCGACGTTCTCGACCTCTCTCTTCCAGGTGTACGCGGATCCAGCGTCCCTGTAGGATCTCTCGAATCGTTTCAGCTGCTCGTGCAGCTTCTTGTGCCCGCCCTTCTTCCGGCCACGGGCCAGCGCGGCCGCGATCTTGGCCTCCTTGCGCTCCTTCTCCCAGAGCCTGTCGTTTCGCGTTCTGCTGGACATGATGATGAATCGTATGCCACTGACAGTAGAGCGTCAACCATTATCCGTCTGTGTCGATCACCACAGGTCTTCGATGTGACCTTTCATGTAGCGTCTGGCGGAGGTCTTCTTGTTCGTGACGTGGCTGACGGCCCTGTCGTTCTGCAGCTGCACGCTCACCACCTTGTCTCCGCGCATGCCTGTGCCCACCTGGCTCTTGCGGGCCTCGTTGCGGCCTCTTGTGGCCTCTTGACGAGCTCTGCCGGCCAGGGTGGCCCGCAGCATGGCCAGAGCGGTCTCGCGGTTCCTGTGCTGGCTGCGCTCGCTCTCGATGCGTACGGACAGCCCCGTGGGCAGGTGGGTCAGCTGGACCGCGGAGTCGGTGGTGTTGCGGTGTTGACCACCAGCGCCACTGCCCCTGCAGGTCTTGTAGTCCAGGTCCTTGGGGCTGATGCGCAGCTCGCTGTGGCTCGCCTCGGGCAGCACGGCGACGGTGACGGTGCTGCTGTGCCGGCGCCCCTTCTTCTCGCCAGGCGGAACCCGCTGCCAGCGGTGTCCTCCCGCTTCGTTCTTCAGCTTCTCGGCGCCCTTGCCGGTGACGCGCACGGAGATGAAGCCCGGGCGAGACTCGAGCAGTTCCAAGCTAAAGCCGCCTCCGGTCGCAAAAGGCCTGGTAGACCTTCAGCTGCTCGATGACCAACAGCTTGGCATCGTTCCCGCCTTCGGCGGCTCTGATCTCGACGAACATGACGAACTCCTCACGGACCGATGGCCCGCATGGTGGATGGACCGATCCAGAGGATCGGCCAACGAACGGCTACAGGTGGTCCTGTAGCTCCAGGAACAGGAGCCAGACGGCTCCAGTGACGACGATTCCGACCCAGGCGACACGGCCCGGCACTGGGCAGGAAGAGCTCACAGGCCCCATCTCTTGCTCGAAAACTCGCGCATGGTGGGGCTGGCGCTCTCGATCAGGGCGAGCTTCCGGTTTCGGTTCTGCTCTTCTCTGCCGTCAAGGAGTCTACGGATCTCGACGACCGCCGCTTCGGCTTCTTTGGGAGTCCCGTTGACGATGCGCATGTACAGACCGCAGATCCTCGCGCTGGTGGCGCCGGACCATGGGTCGTCCACAGGTGGGTTCGCCACCCCAGGAGCGTGTTGCACCGCTCCCGGGATGGCCGGCAGATGACCCGGGGCATTGGAGTGCCCCGTCGCCCTGTCAGGGGCGTCGCTTCTGGTCAGCTGTCTATGGATGCTACCGTTTTCACCCACCTGCTCAGTCCTTGATGCTATGACCCCTGGACGTGTCAGGGTCGGGGCAGGTTTTATTCTGGAGGCCACGTCCAGTCACAAAGACCCGCTTGCCGCTGGATCCACTACAAGGTAGCACGCTCCACTCTCCGTGGCAAGCTCGAGCGACCTACGCCTCATGCTTCACACCACCTCGAACCCGAGCCCTCCGAGGTCGTCTGCCGTGACCACATCTCCCTCCTGAAATGGCCATGGAATGAAGTATGGACTGGACACGTCACACGGGTATTCGTCACCACCGCGCGTTCCCCAGTAGGTGCACCACCCGTCACCACTGTCGATCACCAGAGGCCTCCACTGATCTCCTGGAGCCTCTGGCATTTCCCAGCCGTCGATGAGCCGTGGGCGTTTTCTCCCGAGGCCGTTGTGGTATCTGCTGCGTGGGTTGCAGAACAGCTCGTATAGGAAGCCGGAAGAGTCGCTGAACTCGTCGATGCCGTTGGCCATCTCGTCGGCGTTCTTTCTCAGTTCTGCTGCCATCCTCTCCACGTCGCTCGTAGGCTCTCCGCTGACCTCTTCTCCTTTGATTCTGGCGATGGCCCTCTCCTTCTGCTCGAGGTTGGCAGCGAGCTTTTTGTCGATCGTGTCGATATGATCTGCCATGAGGATGATCCTGTCACTCATCTCACGTACCACTTCATCTCCGGGCTCTGGAAGCAGTGGAGCACAAGCCTTGGTACGCATCGCCTCTGTACGGTAGTGGCCGGTATCGATCTTGCTGCTCATGACGCTCTCCCGTTGTCCGAATCCGGTGACGAATCGGTTACAGGAAGTCATATCTCACTCTACGCACAGTAGCAAGAACGATGCCTTATCCGCCGAGCGGAGCGAGGCAGCTGTAGGCTGTAAGCTGTTCAGTCCCACAGCCCATCGGCGTGCTTCCTGCCGGCGGCGACGGTGTAGAAGTCCGTCTGGATGGCCTCGTTGTCCATGACGGCCGCTGCCAGGCGTCCTCCGAAGACCGCACCCAGGTCCATCCCGAAGGTCTGTCCGTGCGCTCTGGGGCGCTCGGCCCCGGTCCACGGCTGATGACCGTAGTAGACGTTGCCGAAGCGACCATCGTACAGGTCGGTCCAGTAGGGATCGTCGTCGGTCTCGGAGCCCAGCGAGAGGAACTCGCCTCGGCGTCGATGCGAGACCTGGACGAGCTCGTGGTCTTCGGACTTTGCCGCCAACTGGGTGACGAAGCTTCTCTCGAGCAGCTCGTCGATGTTCTCGGGGGTGAGCCCGAAGCCGCTGTACTTCAGGCGCAGCTGGACGGTGGAGCGCGGGATGCCGCGCACGTGTCGGATGCGCAGCACCTGCATCAGCCGGTTTCTTTCACCCTTGCCCATCAGCTCGATCTCTTCGGGGGAAGGGATGGTCTCGAGGTCGTAGGGGATGCCGGCGTGGACCACCACGCCACCGGGGACAGGAACAAAGAGCCTGGCGGACTCGAGCCAGGCGCGATCGTTGTCCGACAGCTCCTCCTCGAGATCCATCATCTCGCGTGAGCCCTTCATCTTCATGGCCTTCTTCTCACCATGACGCTCCAGCGTGCTGCGGAAGCGTGCCTGCTTCTCCTCATGGTTTCCCAGGGCGAGCTCGGCACCGAGCCCGGCCAGCTGCTGTACGCACTCGAGCTGCATGGGTCCCTTGTGGATGACATCGCCGGTCAGCACGAGCCTGTCGATGCTCGGGTCGTACTTGACAGCAGCCAGCAGCTGCTGCAGCTCATCGTACATTCCGTGCACATCTCCGATGATGATGGTGTGTCCGAGGTCCATGGTAGTTTCCTGTTTGTCTGTAGAGATGGTCGTGACGACAATGACGCGGCTATGCCTTCTGTTCGGACAGCTGGCTCTCGAACTCCTCCAGCATGGCGTCCACGTTCCTCTCCGGGTGGTGCGCGATGATGTGCTCTCTGGCCAGGTCGAGGAAGTCTCCATATCCAGACAGCGGTGGCCTCGTGCGTGCTGTGATGGTCAGCACGACGACGATCATGGCGAGGCTCGGTCTCCTGCTCCAGTCGAAGTCGGCCAAGAACGACTCGAGCCTGCTCCTGTCTCCCGTGATCTCGTCACGGCGAAACAGCTTGTCGGCCTCACGGTACAGCAGTTCGATGGATCTCCTGTTTTCACCTTTCTCGTCGAGAGAGAACACGGTCTCTACCCATCCCATGGGAACAGGCTCGAGCCCTCGCAGCAGCTTCATCCCGTTCTCGGACCTGCCGCTGCTCTTCGCTATCTCGAGGGTATGGTCGTACAGCCGCTCGTAGTTGACCAGGTACAGACGGATGCAAGAGTTGATGGACAGCAGCGCTATGAGCAGCTGGATGGAGAGCTGGTGCTCATCGTCCAAGATGGTGGAGATCAGCGCGTCGATTCGAGGCCAGCGACCTTCTCCATGACCGGCGTACTGTAGACCGTCGATCTCTTCGAAGACCAGATCGATGGCTTCATCGTAGGTGGCCTCGACGTCGAGCTCGTACAGGCGTGGGAGCCAGTCGAAGTGCTGCTGGTCTTTGGTCATGGGTCTGTGCTGCCCTCTTTCTTCGGCTTTTCCACCAACTCAGCGAGCTTCGCGTCGTTCTTGGCCCGCTCGGTGCCTTCCCACTCGGCGTAAGCCTCCGGGGTGCCATCTGGACGAAAGCCGGAGGTGTCTCCCTTGGCCTGCATGACGAGCTCGAGCTCTCCCCAGGCCTCGTCGGACATGCCCTTGTGCCAGCCATTGTACCAGCGGTACCACTTCCAGTAGTCTTCGCTGCCAGCACCATCTTCCGTCAGGGGCTGCTCGATCCCGAAGCGTGTAAGCTGCCCGATGGCGGCCTTGATGCCGGCCTGGAGTTGCGGGAGATCGTTCAGGCACGAATCGGGCATTCTGCCATGGCCCACGTCGTGGCGGATGCGCCAGATCATGCCGCCGAGCTGGTCGATGATGAAGTACAGCGTGGTCTCGTTGCAGGTCTCGATTTGCTCGATGAACGCTGGTTCGATCTCGATCTCGGTGTCGCTGTCGGTCGTTACGCTCATGGCTCTCTGTCTCCTACTCTTCGTCTTCTGGGTGGATGTGGACGCGATGCTCCCATGCGACGGGGCGCCCGAGTTCGGCCTGTACAGCCCTTTCGCCTTCACTGGTCAGTTCGGCGTCATAGTCGACGAGACCGGCGGGCTCGATCAGCCCCTTGCGGACCAGTGCGCGGTGGGCCGCGGCACAGCCGCTGCCGGAGATGTTCACGCGCACATCGACATCCTCGACGCGCTCCGGCCGGCTCGGGGGGAGCCAGAAACGACCAGGCTTACTGTGCGCCTGAGCTACCAGGCGCAGCAGGGTCGATTGCGGGGCGCTCAGCTTGGCCACCTACCACTCACTCCCGTCCATGTCGTAGTCATCATCATCGATCTCGACACCACAGGCCGGGAGCGTGTCGACCCAGCAGTCGAGCTGCTCATGAGTGCAGGGGGTGATCAGTGTGTGCTCCTCGCCCTCACCGTCGACGGCCACCAGGTGGACTCCGCTGATGCGGACCTCGCTTACCGAGGTGGCCAGCTCACTCTCCCACCAACAGCACAGCACTTCGGAGAGTAGATCTGCCGTGTCTTCGTGGGCGAAGCGGCCTGTACCGATGTACTGCCCAACGGCGACCTCGGGGGTCTGGATCTCGTTAGAGGTCACTGTGCCACTCCTGCCACTCAGCGCACCCCTCATGTTCGGCGCAGCTCGAGCAGTTGACATGGGGGCCATCGAGGCCGTCATCGGACTGATCCTCGTGCAGCTCGTCGGTGTCGCTGTGCTCGTCTTCGTTGTCGATACCGACCGGGACGCCCATGCCGCTGACGTACAGCCAAGGGAAGAGCTTGATCTCGGCGTGTGGCACGCCGAGGCTCTCGGCCATCTGCAGCACGACTCCGGACTGGCTGTAGGATTCCGCGATGCTGATGCCATCGACGGCCGCGGCGAAGTCGTCGTCGTAGTCGTCCAGGCGAGCCAGGATGACGCCGAGCACCATGCGATCGCCAGGCTCGGGGTTGTTGGACCCGGAGGCCAGCTCGCCACGGGCGACGCCCGGGAAGAGGCGCACGGGGCGCTGGGAGATGGGGACATCCGTGGGGTGGTCGCCGTCGCAGGTCATCATGGCCATGAAGTCGTCAGCGCCCATCTCCATGTTCTGGGCCATGGACTGGACGGCCTCGGACCACTCGGTATGGGTTCGCTCGGCGTAGGGCTCTCCGGTCATGTCGCAGAACAGCGCCTGGGATCCGGCCTCACGGATGCGCCCGCCGATGGTGCTCCAGATGGTGTCGCTATCGGTACGGAGGTCATCGAGGCTGATGGCGATTCCGATCATCAGGCCAGAGTGGATGCGAAGCATGGTGAGTCTCCTGTCTTTGTGTTCGTGGTGGCCCCTGTCAGGACGACAGAGATGCCGGAGGTGTGGAGCCGTGTTGGCGCGCGAACTCGGTGCAGGCGGCGTGAGCCACTCGTACCAGGGTTTGGCGCCAACCACGGCCTGTGAACTTTCCGTATTCGGTGGACTCGGCGCAGGGGCCGAGGGCGGGCTGGATGAGGTGGACGTTCCGTCTCCAGTAGACGGAGACCCCACCGCAGCTCGCGGTGCGCGCTCCGACCTGCCCATGACGCTCGATGATCTCGGCGTGGTTGTTCGGAACCATCACGATGCGATGCCCGTAGCCACCCCATGCCTGCGCGGTCCCGGGACCGTACACCTTCCAGCCGCTGCCTTCGAGCATCTGCCGGAGGGCGTCTTCGGTGGCTCGCAGCTCTTGTGGGATGGACGGCATCATGCTCTCCGCTCTTGGTACCAGCAGCTTATGCCACTGCTGGTAGCACGTCAAGCGTCTTTCTTGTCGGCGAGGGCGCCTTCGGGATCGGCTTCGGGCTCGTCCTTGCTCTCCATCGCGTCTGCGATGCGCTTCAGGCTTCCAGCGATGGACACCGTGCTCTGCTTGTCTCGCTTCATCGTCTCTCCCTCGTTCGTCGGTCCGTCAGTTCAGAAAGCGGTAAGCGGTAAGCGGCGAGCGCAGCGAGCGTAAGCGTCAGCTACAGCCGCTAGTATGCCCGCACACCGGACACCTATGGCAGCTCCCGCTGCGATCCATCAGCGCCCCACAGTTGTTGCACACCTCCCCATCGTGCGCCATGCGGGGCTTTGGAGCGGACGAGAGGGGTCCTGCCTGGATCACGCCGATCTCGAATCCTGGCGTAGTGACCTTGGGCATACCGTGCCCGGCGAACCACTCGCTGTCGAAGGACGGGCCTCCCTCGTCCAGGAAGCGTAGCCGCATCCAGCGGAACAGGTAGTCGGTGATCGACTTTGCGAAGCGCAGCCTGGAGTCGGAGTTGGCGGTCAGGCCCGAGGGGTCGAAGCGGGTGTGCTCGAACTTCTCGCACAGCACCGCCAGCGGAACCCCGTACTGCAGCGCGATGCTGACCGCGGTGGTGAAGACGTTCATCAGCCCCGAGATGACGGTGCCCTCCTTGGACATGGTCACGAAGATCTCACCGGGCTTGCCGTCGGGGAACAGGCCGACGACCACGTAGCCTTCGTGCTCGCCGATGCGGAACTTGTGGGTCACGGACGCCCGCTCCTCGGGCATGTGCTTGCGCACCAGCTTGCGCAGCTCTTCGGTGCTCTCCGGGGCGTTCGGCAGCTCTGGGTGCGCCTCGGAGGCCTTCTTGCCCGCATTGAGGGGTTGGCTGGACTTGCAGCCGTTTCTGTAGATGGCGATGGCCTTCAGGCCGAGCTCCCAGCCCATCATCCACGTGGCCACGATCTTCTCGGGCGTGGTGTCCGATGGCATGTTGACCGTCTTCGAGATCGCGCCGGAGATGAACGGCTGCACCGCGGCCATCATCTTGATGTGCCCTTCCGGTTCGATGAAGCGGCCGTCGTCCCAGCTCTGGGCCGAGCAATCGAAGACGGCCAGATCGTGTGCACAGACCCCGACGTTCTCGATGTACTCACCGTCCGTCAGCGCGGCCTCGATCTCCTCGATCTTCTCCTGGCGGTAGCCCAGCGCTCTCAGTGCCGCTGGCACCAGCGGGTTGATGGTGGTGATGGTGCCACCTCCAACCAGCTGCTTGGTCTTGGTGAGCGCGAACTCGGGCTCGACGCCGGTGGTCTCGCAGTCCATTATCAGCGCGGTGGTCCCGGTGGGCGCCAGCAGGGTGACCTGGGCGTTGCGGAAGCCGTGTTCGCGTCCGATGATCCTGGCCTGGTTCCATGCCTCGGTGGCCTCGTTGGTCAGCGCAACGAGCATGCCTTTGATGACGTCGTCCTCTTCTATGTTGGCGTGGATCGAGTCCTGGAGCCCGATGTGGCTGTTGATGTGATCGTCGATGACGCCCAACATTCCTACACGGTTCGCCTCGAAGTGCCGGAAGGGCCCCTTGGCGCGGGCGAGCTGGGCCGAGGTCCGGTAAGCCACCGCGGTCATCAGCGATGTGATGGCCCCCGCGACCATGCGTCCGGTCTCGGAGTCGTAGGGCAATCCCAATGACAGCAGCAGGCCGCCCAGGTTGGCGTAGCCCAGCCCCAGGGGCCGGTAGTCCCACGAGTTCTTCTCGATGATCTTCGTTGGGTAGAGGGCATGGTCGATCATCGCGTCCTGGGAGATGATGCAGCGCTGTGCTGCGGCCTCGAACCCGACGATGTCGTAGTCCGGACTGAAGCTGTCGTCTCCTTCCTGGCTATTGTCGATCAGGAAGCTCAGCAGGTTGAGCGAGGCCAGGTTGCAGGCCGAACCGTCGACGAACAAAAACTCGCTGCAAGGATTGGACCCATCGATGCGGCTGGTATCGGAGCAGGTGTGTGCGCGGTTGATGGCATCGTCGAACTGGATGCCCGGGTCTCCGCAGATCCATGCGCTCTTGGCCATCTCGAGCATCAGCTCTTTGGCGTCGTGCGCCGTGGACGGACTACCGTCCGCGACCATGCGGGTGACCCACGTGCCCCCATCTCGGGCCATCTTCATGAAGCCATCGTTCACTCTGACCGAGTGGTTGGCGTTCTGGAAGCGGACCGAAGCGTACGCGCCGTGTGGGTCGTCGAAGTCAGCGGAGAAGCCGGCCTCGATCATGGCCCTGGCCTTCTCTTCCTCCTCGGCTTTGCAGATGATGAAGTCCAGGATGTCCGGATGATCCACGTTCAGGATGGCCATCTTGGCCGCCCTGCGGGTCTGGCCGCCGCTCTTGATGACCCCAGCGAAGGCGTCGAAGCCTTCCATGAAGGAGACAGGCCCAGAGGCGGTTCCGCCCCCGGCCAGGCTCTCACCCGAACTGCGCAGGGTGGAGAAGTTCGTGCCCGTGCCCGAGCCCCACTTGAAGATCATGCCCTCGATGTGGGCCAAGCCCAGGATGCTCTCCATGGAGTCGAGCACCGGGTTGATGAAGCAGGCCGAGCACTGGGGAGGGGAGCGTACGCCCACGTTGAACCAGACCGGGCTGTTGAAAGCCATCTTCTGCTGTACGCACAGCCAGAACAGTTCTCGGTCCAGCCTGGTGGCCGACTCCAGGTCCAGTAGTCCGTCCTGATGCGCCCAGGTCGAGACGGTCGAGCTGACTCGTCCGATCATCTTCTCGATGGAGCTCTCCCGGTCGTCGTCCTCGATGTTCCCGTGGAAGTACTTGGAGGCCGCGATGTTCACCGCGGTCTTCGACCAGCTGTGGGGCGACAGGACATCGTCCTGGTGAAAGACCACCTCACCGCTCGGCTTCTCGATGTGGGCGGTGACGGGGGCCCAGATGATGGAGTCGCGCGGATCGAGCTCGACGGGGATAGTCGGAGACGGATCGAGAGAGAGAGGCTTCCGTTCTGTCGGCATGGACGCTCCGTGTGGGTCTGCGCACGAACGGAGGCCAATGGCCGTCTTCAGGCTGCTCTCTCGTACGTGCACTCGGTGCACTAACTCACTCTACGGACAGTAGCAAGAGCAGGGCCAAGGTCTCTGGCCAAGGTCTCTGACGGGATGATCCCGCTACTCGAGTCATCGTGGAAGAATCGGCTTCATCCAGGCGATCGTGTCACGCAGTTCCTTGATGTTTTTGCAGAAGAACAGCTCGGTCTCGACCCCGAAGTGCTCAACGCTGATGACGTACTGTCTCGAGACATTGCCGTAGACGCTCATAAAGGTCGGTCCCAGCTCGTCCTGTCCCCACTCCATCAGTGGTGTCTTGGAGAACAGATTGTTTGGAGAATCGTCCATATCCACGTGTAGACGACCGAAGTCGTCATCGGTCAACTCGATGGTGCGGTTGTCTTTCTCCGGTCCTTTCTTGGAGACTGACCATCTCCATGTGATCGTACATGTTTCTTTGGGCATGGTGTTCAATCCATTTGTCATGATGTTCGTTGATTGCTGTATTCCACTGAGGGGCGCTCTCACCGCTTCGACTCCACCGAAGAGTATGGCCACTCGGGATCACCGAAGAATGTGCTCTGGGCACGGTACCAACATGGACCAGGATCGGGCCTGGTGCGCGGGGAGAGCTCTATGCTCGCTCCGTCCTCGTCGTCGTATGCCGGGAGCCCGAGCGCATCTCCAAGACAGGTGGCGCCCTCGATCCGTCTCGCGCGGGTTGGAGGCTCGATGATCTTCGGCTTCGTCTTCACGTGCTTCAGGCTCCTGGGATCGTCCGGTATCATTCTGGACCAGTCCATGCTCACCCTCGAGCCTCACGTGCGGCCTCTTCGTCCTGCTGCGCGATGGAGTCCTGCCAGGTTCTCGGGAGACTGCGGAATGGGTAGTGGACGAACCCTGAGCAGCTTTGGCAGACGAACCCTGGCTGGTTCTCGAACGAGGCGTCGCTGCTGCGCCAGTCGGCCAACGAAAACGCGACGGTCTCTCCGCACTCCCTGTGGTGGACGGTGACCTCGGCGAGGTCGTCGTTGACGATGCGCGCCATGGGTCAAGCCTTCTCGAACAGCGGCCGTATACGCACGGTGTAGCTGTCGTCCAGCGCCTCACGCAGATCTCTCGCCAGGCTGTCGACCACCGTCTCGTTCAGCGGGATGACGATGGCCTGGCTCGTTCCCCCGATCTCGATGCAGCGGATGACCAGCGTCGTGAGCTCGTCCTTCAGCGACTCGACGAGCACCCCGTCGGTGCCGTGCTCGATGTACAGGCGCTCTCCGGTGGGCAGCCGCATGATCTCGATGGTGGGCTTGGTTGCGTCTTGTGTCATGGTCTCTCCTTTCTACCCGAGACAGAAGGCGGGCAGAACGTACTTCCTCACGCCATGGTGCCAGTACTCGGACCAGTCCGATACCTTCTCGTTCAGCCAGGGCGACACCGCCTTGGGTCGTCCGAGGTTTCGTCCTTGGGTATCGAGACCCTTGGGGAAGACCCAGCCTTCGTCCATGTTCCCTTCCAGGCACTCCGGACAGGTGTCATCGTGGCCCAGCTGGCCGCATGGGTTGTCAGCCTGGAGCACGATGTGGTCGCACTGGTCGCAGATCAGGGCGTTGGTGGGGGGACGGGTGGCGGTAGGATTGGTCACGGCTCGCTCCTCTGCTTTTTGTTCATCCGCTCGATGGTCTCGATCAGGGTCTCGCCGCGGATGAGGATTCCTTCATTCTGCATCTGTGCCAGCCGGCGGCAGGCTTCGTTCGTCAAGGCGAGGTGATCCTCGGCCTCTTGCAGGTCATCGAGGACGGCATCGTCCGGCTGGATCACCCAGGACAACAGCGCACGTAGGCACGCTGCGTAGGTGTCCGCTTCGTGCTCCATGATGCCGAGATCGGTGTCAGGCATCGTCTTGTCCGTCCGTCTCGAGCTGCTCGATACTCACTATCGGGGCCTTCGAGCCGGGCCCGCGCTCGGTGAGGGGCCAGAGCCGGTACATGGCCAGCTTCACGACCGGGTCGATGTCCAGCGCGAGCTGCACCACGTCCTCGGGGTACCCGCCCAGCGCTGCGACAGCGTGCCTGGTGGTAGGCAGCGCCATCTCCATATCGTTACGAATCTCGAGCTCGAGCTCGTCACGCAGCTGCTTGATCCTCTCGGTGACGCGCAACTGGCGCTCGACGGGCTTGGCGAACAGCTCGACCAGGGATTCCCGGGCCAGGTTTGTCTGCTCGACCAACCGCTCGAGCCGTAGGCGCTCGAGGGCTGCGGCGACGCGCTTGGCGAAGATGTCTTCGACGAGAGGGGCGAGCCTCTCGTACGGGAGCAGCTCCTCGAACCGCTCCTTGGTCCAGATCCGTGAGGGCCGATGCACGGGGACCCGGGCGGCGAGGCTGATGGAGATGCTCGGCCGACCGACTCCATAGGAACGATCACTCGTCCAGATCCATGCGGAGAAGTTGTCTTCGATGACATCGTCCAGGACGTCCGGCCCGAGCAGCTCCATGACATCGACCGTCAGCTCCACACGCTCGGTCGGGTTCAGCATCCTGTCCACCCTGAGGTTCGTAGGCGCACGGTGGTGAGCATCGAGCTCGTCTTCGTCCAGATAGAGCGTGAAGCCGATGCTGGCGAGAGCGTGGTAGTTTCGGTTGACCCGATCGTCCTTGCGTCCTTCTACGACCCATGGGATTCCGGTGGCGACTTCCATGACGCTCTCCTGTCGTGCGGTTTCAGTGAACATATCACCTGCTACCGTCAGTGGCAAGCCCGGCTACGACAGAAAATGTGTTTTTCGATCGTCGAGATCGGCTGGCGACCCGATGACGCTCACGCTATGCTCCTTGGTGCGCCCCGGCCGGGTCGATCGATCTACGATGTCGTGCTGGACGTGATGTTCGACGATTTTGGAGGTGCGCATGAGCGATGGTGTGTACGGGGGTGTCCTGTACCAGGGCGCAGCTTCTCTCTCTCCTGTTCCTTCGACCTCTCCTCTCGCCGGTCTGCCCGGCAAGGTCCAGCGCAAGCTGGTGGATGCGTTCATCGAGGTCTACGCGATCCTCATCTCCGAGATGCGGCTGTTCGGGACGGCTCACCAGTCGGCCTCCGGGCCGAACCAGTACAGCGACCATGAGCTGTTCGGTGATCTGTACGAGGCCGCACAGGCCGAGATCGAGGGCGCCATCGAGCACGTCACGGCGTACATCGGAACAGGCTTTGCGATGAGCCAACAGGTCTCTTCCATGGCCCTCATGTGGTTCGAGCGCTGGCGTCTGGCCAGCGGCGGTGACTGGCCGCGAGCATCGCTATTGGCCGAGCAGGATCTCCGGAAGACCATCGGCCAGGCCTTCACGGTGCTCCGAGATTCCGGGACCGCCGTCGCTGGGGTGGAGTCGTGGCTGCAGGGCCTGATAGAGAGTCACGACCTGGTGCTGTTCCACCTGCAGCAGCGGTCTGCCTGACCTGGTTCTCGAGATCAAACCTCACGCCTCGGGCGTGCCATCCTGAGACTCGGCGAAGCTGCGCAGCATGTCGTTCTCGTGCTCTTCGCACACGCCGATGACCGCGATCTCGTCTTCGCCGACGAGCTGGAACAACAGGCACACCGGGTCCCTGGTAGGCTTTTCCTCCATGACACAGATGCCACAGCTGGTCGGCATGGAGATGTCAGGATTATCGAAGGCCTCTCTGACATTGTCTTCGGTGACACCCTGCAGGCAGTGGACCCTGATGGATCCATCGTTCGAATCGATCGTCACGATCGTTCTCCTTTGTTCTTTCTGTTTACCGATCCTGGCTTTGGCCAGTCTTTGCTCCGGAGGGCGGGGATCCCGAGCCTTCTTCTCCAGCGAGCGATGGTGGACTGGGACATTCCGCACATCCTCTCGATCTCCATGTCGGATCTCACCCCGAGCTCCTTCTCGTACGGCTTCAGCCAGCCTGGGAGTTCGACGATCCCCTCCTTGCTGTTGTAGTTCTTGTCGCCAAAGGAACGTATCCCGAGCTCCCGCCTGTGTCGGCCGACGACCCACGCCGGAATCTTCAGCGCATCCGCGAGGGCTTGATCTGTCATCTTCCCCAACAGGTTGTCGAGCTTGGTAGGGAACTTTGGCGATTTCCCTTCACGGGCCTGTTCACACCTCGAGATCCCCGCTCTGAACCGGATCTGCCGGACGCGCTGCCGACTCAGGCCGAGATCTCTCGCGATCACGGCGTCCGGCTCTTTCCCGAGCCGGTCGTAGATGCCCTCTCGCCATCGATCGACGTCTTCTCGGTCCCATGCTCCGAATCGATCCACACTCATGGTGGCCTTTTGCGGTGGTAGCCAGCCCCGCATATCACGAGACCAGCCAGCATCGCCGCCCACCGAAGAGCGGTGAGCGGTGAGCGGTAAGCGGTAAGCGGTAAGCGGTAGGCGAGCCGAGCTCGCCTACTTGATGAGGCCAGCCTTCTTGATGATCTTGACGTAGTCGGGGAACTCGTTGAGCAGCCCTTCGACGTACGCCTGGTCGTCCATGTCCGTGACGCTCGGTACCTCGAAGAAGCCCGCGTTGTCGTACTTGCGACCGCTGAGGTCATCCAGCTTCTCGAGGTAGGCGAAGCGCTCGTTCTTGCCGATTCCGACAAACTGGAAGAACATCGGCAGGCCGGAGATGTCACGCATCAGTGCCGTGGTCTGGTCCTCGTCCCAGCAGTTGCCGTCGGTGATGAAGACGACGTACACGGGGTACTCGGCAGGGGCGTCCAGCTTGTAGGGACCCTTTCCCTTGCGGAGAATCCCACCGCCCTCACGCTTGACGTCGGGGAAGAAGTGCTGGCGAACGACCTCGATGGCAGGGGCGTAGTTGGTGCCCTTGCCGCGGGGGGCGTAGGTGCTCTTGAGCTTCTGGACGAAGGCGCCGAAGTCGGACTCGGTCAGTTCACCTGCGTAGTCGGCGCTCGTGTCGAACACGACCACGTCGATGGCCTTGTTGTCGTCGAAGTAGCACCCCAGAGCGAGCCCTCGCATGGTCAGCGCATCGACGGTGCCGTTGCGGTAGTCGGAGGTCATGGACCCCGAACGGTCGATCACGAAGACTACCTGAGCCTTCTGGCCCATGAGGCCGGAGAAGAGATTGAAGAGCTTCCCGGCCACACCTTCGACCTTGGCTCTGATCTCGATGAGGGCTGCTTGGCTGTCTTTGGGTCGGAGTTCCATGTTGCGTGTCTCGCTCGTTTTTGGTGGAGTCAACCGAGAAGGCGCTGTGCCTCCCTTCTCGGATGCCCGCCGGACAAGTCCCGGTTGGCATTCGTGAAGGGAGGAGTCTTGCTTCTTGGTCCCATGTTGTTTTCGTGTCCTGCCTGTCTGTGGTCCGGAATCGGAGGAGGCCGCGGATCCGGGATGATCCGGTCCCGCGGCCTCGTCGTTGTCGCACTCGTTGTCGTGGTCTCTTTCGATGCTCTGGTCGTCGGGGGATGCCCCTGACTAGTTCATCAGCTCCACGAGGTTGGCGGGGATGGTGCCGATGGCGCGGACCTTCAGCGCGACGAGCAGGGCCTTCTCGGCGTCGTCGATCTGGCCGTCGCCCTGGATCTTGCCCACGAGGTAGTCGGCTTCGTCCTGGTCGATGACACCCGGGGTGTTCTCGTCGGCGAGCACGAAGTCGCAGAGGCCGTCCACGAACAGGGCCTGCCAGGCGGGGTCGTTGGCGTTGCCGGAGACCGCGTCGTTGATCTGGAAGAGGATGTCGGCTTCCTCCTGGTCGATGGTACCGTCGGCGTAGATGTCCGCACGGATGGCGGCGGCCTCGGAAGCGTCCACGACGCCGTCTTCGATGATGGCAGCGATGTCGATCATGATGTTCTCCTGGGGGGGGGTGCGCCGAGACGGGGCTACGGCGACTTTGGTTCTCGAGGGATGGGCTGCCGGGGAGGGTTCCCCGGCGGCCCGGTGATCGTTTGTGGCGTTGAGCTCGGAGGGTCCGGCTACGCGGCGCGGACGAAGGTCAGCAGCTGATCGAGGTTGCTCAGACCCTTGAGCGTGGTGGCGCTCGAGGCGTTGATGAGCTGGGCGCCCATGGGGCTCGAGTTGTCGATGGTGGCGACGAGGGCGGTGTTGCCCATGCTGCCTGCTTCGAGCTTCACGTCGTGGGTGTCGCCCTTATCGTCCATCACCGAGATCTTGGCGTCGGAGCCGTCGAAGCGGGCCGGGCCGCCTTCGGTCACCTTGGTGTAGTCCCAGCAGATGATCCAGACGTACTTCATCTCGTCCAGCGAGGTGATGCGCATCTGCTCTTCGTTGTCGCCGCCGGAGTCGCCGACGCCTTCGTCGCCGGAGAGCTGCATGAACGGGAAGTTGTTCATGTCACCCAGGTCGTTGAAGTAGACGATGCCGGTGCGGCCGTCTTTGGTCTCGTAGACCGCGGCCAAGTCGAAGTCGGCTTCGATGGTCCAGCTGAGGGTGATGAGGAGCTGCTTGAAGCGGTTGGGGACGCTGGCGGTGGCGCCCTTCTGTGCGAGTTCCATGGTTTCTCCATTGGAGGGTGGGTGCCCGTGACACGGTGAGTGTACACGGTGCTTATTGCTTCCTGAAGCTAACCGTCTCCACCAGGGGTAGCAAGCGGTTGTTTCGTTTTCCATTACGATTGTGCTACCGATTCATTCCCCAGTCTTTCATTTTTATCGAAACCGTCACCGTCCGCGAAGCGTGCAGAGAGCGGTGATCGGAAAGCGGTAAGCGGTGAGCGGCGAGCGCAGCGAGCGTTCCGGTGGGCGGTGAGCGGTAAGCAGCTCGCCGAAGGCGAGCGCATGGGGTATTCTCTTCGATGACAGGAGGTCTCCCATGATCGGCACTCTGCTCGTACTCGAGCTCGGCACGCTCGGCCTCGCCCTGCTCGCGCAGGGCTCCGAAGACAGCGAGCTCGCCCAGGGCGACAGCGAGGACCACTATGGGGCCGCATTCGACCCTGGCTGCGTCCCGTGCAACATGTCGCTCTGTGAGGCCTTCCTGACGTATTCCTCCGACCCGGACGAGGCGACGGCCTTCTCCATGGATGAGCTGCAGCGCGACCCGGACTGGGTCTCGAACTCGAGGTATCGCCGTGGAGCCCCAGCAGTGTCGGACGAGCCGGTCCAGGTGGACCCATCCCTGCTGACGACCGAAAACATCTCCGATCGCACCGTCGTCCTGGATGTTCGCCCTCGCTCGGAGTTCGTTTCGGGCCACATCCGAGGTGCCGTCAACATCCCCGTCGACCACCTGATCGCAGCGATAGAGGACGGCCGGATGGACAGCATGCTGCACATGCCTATCGCCGTGATCTGCAAGAAGGGCGTCCGCTCACTCTGCGCAGCGCAGCTGCTGGAAGAGGAAGGCTTCGACCACGTCGTCTCCGTCTCCGGCGGCATGGACGTCTGGAACGAAATGGGACTCCCTACCTCTCGCGGGCCATCCACGTAGGAGCCCATCATGCGCCTCTCCACCATCATCACTGTTCACATCACGCGGGCGAACGGTGAACGGGCGACCAGAGGTAGCCAATGATCGGCTACCAGATCATCGACTGCTTGGTGATGAGGCCCAAGAAGAGCCAGAAGAAGGCCTCACTGCATGAGCTCACGAACAATCTCGGGATGCGTGAAGAGAAGGTCAGGTCTGGAACACGCAGCCGGCTCGGTCACGCTCTCGAGAACCTGAAGTGGGTCTCCTCTGGCTATGCGCTGGTCAAGCTGCTGCTCCGTATGAGCGGAGGTGAGGGCTGGATTGAGCGAGGGCACTACAAGACCGGGGAACACCTGGCTGCTGGAATCTCCATTGCCGGGGCCTATGGTTTCTCGGTCTCCGACTGGGACTCCTCCCCGTGGAATATGCTCAGGATGGTCCCAAAACTGGACGCGTCCAACGACTTCGACGCGTGGATCCCGTGGTTCGGGAGGGAGATGGACAGGTTCTTCGACAGGAGGATCCCTGCTCGAGAGCACGGAAAAGACTGGTACCACCACGTGGATGTCGGGTCCCTCGATGTCGACTTCATGGCGTTGATGAACAGGATCGCCTCGGTGTGGCCCAGGCTGCGGGACTGGGCTGTCGCGACGAACAAGAACGTCTACGACTACAGCCTGACCGACGCGATGGTCGCCTCGCGCAGATGGCATGACAAGTTCTCGCTCCAGCCCAGTGTCGGCTGCAGCGTCCCTCCAGGCAGACCGATCGCCGCCTGGCAGGATGGAGCGAGGATCGACAGGCTGGTGACCAAGCGTGACGTCGAGTTCGAGGGTGCCAGCATGGGCCACTGCGTGGCTGGATACTGGCCGAGCGTCAGGGACGGTAAGTCCGTCATCCTCTCCTACAGGAACCCGCTGGGCGTCCCCCTCGTCACCTGTGACCTGAGAAAGGGTGCCGACGGAACGATCATGGTCCCTCAAATCCAGGGCCCCTTCGACTCGTTCGTTCAAGACAGGCTCGCCGCGGCCAGGCTCGCCTGGTGGCTGACCGAGATCCTCGGAGCCAGTCCGTCCGTCAACTCCCAGATCGCGGACAGGCTGCTTTACAGGTCCGGCTCCGTGGAGATGACCGACCGGATCGAGAGCCAGTCCACGGATCTGAAGACCAACGTCGACAAGATGGTCCCTCAGATCGAGTGGATGCTGGGAGACAACGACAGCCTGAGGGAAGAGAGAGCGGAAGAAGAGTACGCGCACAGGTTCGAGGAGATCGACGAGAAGATCGAACAGAACGCCGAAGGGGCGCAGGATGAGCTGGACAATGTCTCCGATATGTTCAGTGAGCTCCTCGACGAGCTTGGCGGTCTCCTCGATTCCTTCGATGTCGACACCAGGCAGTCCATGCATAGCGAGCTGTACATCACGGTTCCGAGATGGAGAGGCGGGATCGAGATCTCGTACACCGAGAACATCGAGAACCGTCAGGAACCGATCGCATGGATCGTCAGGGTCACCAAAGATGGCAAGACCAAGAGGCGCTGGCCGCACGACGCCGATCTCATCTTTTTTCTCGAGGAGATCAAGCTGTTCTCGGCGCTCGAACAGGATCAGGACGACGACATCCCCGAGGGAGATCAGCTGATCGCGGTTCTCCCCACCTTCGCCGCCGACTGGGCCCCGGGCTCCGAGCTGGTCTCGCTGTTCTTGCACGCCAGGGACCTTCCGGAAGCGATAGAGATTCCCCCTCTCGGTGCCCCTGACCTGCACCTGTACACCGAGATCGGAGAGAACGAGCTCCGCAACCTGCAGCTGTTCACCCGGGCCGCTCCGGCGGCTGGCGCCGGGGCCAAGATCGGTGATGAGGTGTGGCCGGCCTACAGCACACGCAAGGACCCTTACGGGATCTTCTTGGGAGTCACGCCAGCAAGCGGCGTGGTCCATGTCGTCTGGCCCAGGGCTGGCGAGCCGGAGTCGTCCCTGAGGAAGCGAGCAGAAAGGGAAATGGGCCGAGTCATAAAGTTGGACTATCCGGACCTCAGGGGCCCGGCTCGCTCACCGCCTTCCGCTCACCGCTTACCGCCCCTTCGGAGGACGACATGGCGAGAGACCACAGAAAAGTCAGAGCGTTCGTCAAGGCCGATGAGCTCGTAAAACGCGTCTACTGTGATATCCGTCTCCCCAGCGAAGAACGGTTCGGGATGCAGTCCCAGATTCGACGTGCCGCGACCTCCGTCTCCGTGAACATCGTGGAGGGAAGCCAGCGAAGGACAGACAAGGACTACGCCAACTTCCTCTCCATCGCCATGGGCTCTGCCGCAGAGGTCGGGTACCTGCTTCGTCTGTGCTCCGAGCTCGAGCTGTGCGACCAGGAGGCGGCCGTCGATCTGTCGAAGGGTTACTGGGACGTCGTGAAGATGCTCAATGGGCTCATCGAGAAGATCAACGCCAACAGCAGGTAAATGGCCGTTGGCAAAGAACTATGGCACCATGGTCGCTGGACCGCGAAGCGTGCAGAGAGCGGTAAGCGGTAAGCGGTGAGCGGTAAGCGAAGTGGCGAGTGTGTTGCCGGCTGGCAACTCACGCGCTACTGTCCGTGGCGGTTCCCGCAGCGTCCATACTGTCCCGCCCCAGGAGAGGGCCGGGAGGGAGCCATGAGTGTACGCGACCACAGCCCCACGCTGGTGCTGAACAACAGCTTCCAGCCCATCGACATCAAGCCTTGGTACAAGGCCTTTGGCTACATCCAGGCTAACAAGGCCTGGCTGGTCGAGGCCTATGACGGGCTCGAGCTGCGCACGCCGGGACGGTCCATCGAGTGGCCTGCTGTGGTGGCGCTGTACCGATGCGCCGAGCCCTACAAGCGCACGCCGCTGACTCGCAACAACCTGCTGGCCCGGGACCTGTACACCTGTCAGTACTGCGGTGTGCAGCCCAAGGACGAGCGCGGGCATCCCGTGCTGGAGCAGCTGGACATGGAGCACGTCATCCCCCGGGCCCAGTCCGTCAAGGGCCGGGTGTGGCTGCCGTGGCGCCGTAAGTGGGTCGCCACGACCTGCTGGGAGAACCTGGTGGCCAGCTGCAAGCCGTGCAACAACATCATCAAGCGAGACATGACGCCCGAGCAGGCTGGCCTGACCCTGGCCAGGTACCCGCGTAAGCCCAGCCACCTCGACGCGCTGTGGATCCCACTGGTGAGAGCAGAGATCCCCAACGAGTGGGAGGCCCACGCTCCGGAGTGCTGGCGCGGATACTGGGACGTAGAGCTCGACCCATCGTAGTACGATCGTATGACGGGGCTCTCATCATGGTGTGAGCCTTGTCGTACGATCTTCATGATTTGCCCCTTCGTACGATGTTTTTCGTGGCCCAGCGCGCACGCCCTGCTATGCTTGTGTCCGAAATGGATCCGTTCATCGACAGCCCTCGAGACAGGAGATCCCCATGAGTCAAGGCAGACAGTACGGAAGCGCGTTCACCCCCATCAAGGGTGCAGGCACCAACCTGGTCGTCGGTGGCGGTGTCGCTATCGCGACCCAGAGCTACCACACCCTGGACGACAGCATCGCGCCGGTCGATCTGAACACGCTCAACGGTATGGAGATCGGTGACGAGGTCACTCTGGTGCTGGCAAATGGCGGCAACGGCGCCATCATCACCACCATCGGCAACCTGGACCTTCCCCTCGGCCAGTACGTCAGGCTGGACGTCGTCACCGACTACGTCGTGCTCAAGCGCAGCTCGAGCACTCGCTGGGCGCTCACCAGCCAGAGCGTAGCCCAGCTGAACATCATCGGCGTGGTGTTGGCTGGAGATGCCTTCACCGTCACCGACAGGATTCATCAGGTCGGCGGCGAAACAGGCAACCCTGACGATCTGTGGACCATCAACGGTGGCTCGGTCGGCCAGAAGCTGCGCATCGTACGCGGCGGGCAGGACATCACGGTGGTCGACGCCGGGAACATCAAGATCCCACTGGGCGGGGCCTTCGTGCTGCGCGCCGCCGGTGACAGTTTCGACGTCGAGTTCGACAGCATCAGTGGATGGCAGGTCGTGGCCACCAACCTGGCCAGCGATGGGCCCTCTCGGAACGTGGACGTCTCCGCCGGCACGATGCCCCAGATAGAGCAGTCGTCCTACCAGCTCAATGGTGGCGGCGGCACCGCGATCCTGAACAACATCGTCGCCGCTGCGGACGGCAAGCGCGTCAGGTTCTATGGTATCGGAGCACCTGACGTCATCGTCGTAGCGACCTCGGCCAACATCACCACGCCCCTGGGCGTCTGGTTCGTCATGGACGTGGTCGGGGACTACTTCGAGGCCATCTACGATGCCACCAACGCGGTGTGGAACGTGGTCTCTACCTGTCTGGCCAACGAAGGCGCCGGGCCGGCAACCGACGTCTCTGGCGGTAGCCTGGCAGCGACCTTGCCCGTGCTCCTGTTGGAGGGCGGCGGCGCCACCGCGATCCTGAGCAACATCACCAATGGGGCTGGAGGACAGCGCCTCAAGATCATCAGCGCTGGAGATCCGGATGTCATCGTCCTGCAGGGCGGTGGAAACATCGTGATTCCGCTGAACTTCGACGTGGTGCTGTACACAGCGGGCGACTACGCCGAGCTGGTCTACGATGCGGTGAACGCCGTATGGGTCCTGGTCTCACTGTGCACGGCTATCGAAACGGCCGAGACCGCGCCAATCGACGTGCTTGGTGCCATGAGGGCCAACTACCACACCATCGCGGTCGCCCCGAACGGCGGGCCTGGTCCTGACAACCTCGACAACATCACCAGCAGTGTCTCGGGTAAGGTCATCCGAGTGACCGCCTCTGATTCTGCCGCCTCTCCCATCACGCTCCGCCACAACCAGGGCGGCGGCGTTGATCGCATCCTCTGCCCCAACGGCATGGACTTGTCTCTCAGGACACCGACCGACTGGGTCGAGCTGTTCTGCGATGGTGATGACTGGCTGGTCACCGGATACAACCTGACCTGGAGTGGGGCCGACACTGGCTCTCCGCCCAGCAACGTCTACATCCAGTACCAGCGCATCACCGTGGGAAGCCTCCCCACCGCCACGCTCTCGGCCGACATCAACCTCGGTGCCTCGCTACCTGTGGGCTGCGAAGTGCTCGATGTGGTCATGGATACCAAGGTGACCTGGGCCGACACCGGGGCGACCCCGGTGGCTACCCTGAACGTGCAGGTCGGGACGACCGGAGCTGCAGCAGGCATCCGGGCCCAGACCGACGTCTTCGGCGCAGCCCCTGGTCGTGGCCTTCGGGCTGCCAAGGGCGCCGGTGTCGGTGGTCTCCAGATCGTCGCGAACTTCGTGGCCGTGGGCAACAACCTCGACCACCTCACGGCCGGAAGCGCCGACTTCTACGTCATGTACATGATGCTGCCGGTGGTCGGTCCGTAGCGTTCACTCCTCTTCGGCCTGCTGCTGACTGGCGAAGAAGTCTCTCAGCAGTGGGCCGCGGTAGGGCTTCATCTCGGCCTCTGGCTGCTCGAAGAAGACGGGCTCGGCGAATCCCTCTCCGCGCTCGTCATAGCCGTAGCGCTGCAGCAGCAGCCGCTCGCGGTCCTTCACCCAGCCGATCGCTTCGTCATCGTACAGGCTCCTCCACTCGCCCGAGTAGAGCCTTCCTCCTGCTTTACCGCGCTGCTCTTCCGGCACGTTGTCCCGGTTGACGTTGCGGTGGGGGAAGTCGGAGATCACCTTGGCCTGCTCCTCGTCCAGCTCGACCCCAGCCGCGTCCAACACGACAGGGAGCCCCTGTTGTACATGCAGACTGTCGATGATGGCGCGCTGACCGACGAGGGTGTCGTGCTCCCTCATCATCTCTTCACGGTCTCCGCCAAGAGCGAGCCCGACCGGGTCACGGGCGTAGATCCACAGGTACCACCAGCTCCACAGGCCGATGCCGAGGTTCCCCATCCACTCCGCGAGATCGGCCTCTCCGTCGCTGTGTCCGATGAACTGCAGCTTGCCTTCCAGGCCATGTTGCTCGGGGTAGAGCATCTTCGCCAGGGTGCCCTTGAACTCGGGCTGACCGTCGGTGTCCAGGTGTATGAAGGGCCCAAACCCCATCCGTCCCTCCCCGGCCTCGTCCAAGAAGTAGTTGTAGTAGCTGACCAATCCAGGGTAGGGATTGCGCACCGTTCCGAAGACGTAGCGCTTCTTGAAGTTGTCCGGAAGGTACGAGAAACCAGCATGCATCGGCATGCGATAACCAGGCATCGGGAGCGACACGCCGCCGCCGATGAAGGTCCCGACGTTCATGTTTTTCAGCGCAGAGGTGGTGCTGGTGGTGGACGCCTTGGGCATCCTGAGGAAGACGACCTTCTCGCCGATGAGCATGTTCTCTCCTGGTCTCGTTCTCTACTGCCAGTAGCACTGAAAGGCCCGATCGGCAAGCTGATGGCTCTCGTTCCGAAGAGGGGGTATGCTCTTCTCGACAGGAGTATCCGTGTTCGGCTTCGCAGCTCGTCCTCGCACCGATCCGAGCCTCGAGGCATTTCTCGCCTCGGGGGCTGGGCTCTCGTGTTCCCTCGCCGCCGTGCGCGGGGCGCGAACCATCTCCAACGTGCTCGGCCTGTCTCCTGGCCCAGTCCCTATCGAAGACCAGGTCGACGCCCTCCGTGGGCTCGCATCGGCGGCGGCCGAGGCGGCTATCGAGCTGGCCTGCGAGGCCTGCGAGCTGAAGTACGACGAGAGCAGGCTCCAGCAGATGGACCTCGACGGAAGAGACTGGCACGAGTGCCTGTGGCAGATGCTGGATCAGCAAGGGCAGCACGAGCTCGAGCGCAGGACCGGGCTCACCTTCATGGGCATTGGCGCCTTCAGGGTTGTGCTGAAGCTCTGTGATGGGCTCGTGCTCAAGGTGGCGGTCTGTCCGGACTTCGCCAGCGCGAACGTCCAGGAGATGGACGTCTGGGTCGACGCCAACACCGTCACACGCCAGCTGATCGTTCCGACCGTCGAGCTCGGCCTGGGTGGTCAGTGGCTGATCATGGAAGAGGCCACGGCCTCGATGGACAAGCACACGGACATGAGCGCCCGTCGAGGACGCGCGCTCGAGCTACACAGGGTGGCCCGGGACCTGGCACAGTCCACGGATCTCGACTGGTACAACTGGGGATGGCATGATGGTCAGCTGAAACTCTTGGACTATGGCAACGGCTGAGGAGAGAGGTAGATGAGCACCGACGACCCGATCACTGCACCGCTACCTGGCTGGACCATCTTCGACTGGCTGAAGACCGACGCCAAGAAGGGGACCGCTGCGTGGTCGTTCCAGCACGACGTCAGCCTGATGGTGGACACCCTCCGCCGCAACGGGGAGGGCGCCCTCGACAATGTCGCGCGACGGTTCTCGCTGGGCTCCAAGACCCTCGAGACGGCCATCGCCAACCTGAGGAAGGTGGGCATCGAGCCCTGGGCCGGCCTGGTGTCTGGCTACGTCTCCATGTTCACCTACCTCGCCCTCGCCATGGACCGTGGCTACCAGATCTGGGCCCTGACGGACAACGCCGTCGGTGAGCTGTTCTCCACTCGCATCCCGGACAATATCTACCGTGAGCGGCTGCCATCGATGCCTTCGGAGTCCATCTTGGTGATGGCCCCCAGAGGGAGCCTGCTCGAGGCGATGCAGCACGAACTCGACCGTCGTGATGTCGAGGCATTCACCATGATCGAACAAGAGGCGTTCTTGGCCAAGACGGCGACCGGGGCCCAGGCCGTTCTCGTACACGAGCTGGTCCCCAACAGGGCGTGGCGCGGTGTGGTCATGACCAACGCGAAAGATGGCCCTGACACCGTTGGGAGCTACTTCTTCTCGGTGGACGTCTCCCTGCCCAAGAGCCTCGAGATCTTCAACGGCCCGCTCGGGCACCTGCTGCTCAACCTGTTCCTCTGCTATGAGAACCGGGAGACCATCGAGGTCCCCGTCACCCCGCACTTCCCCGGCAAGCCCGGCGGCAAGAAGAACATGCGCGCCAGGCGCCAGAAGAGTGGCGAGCCCTATGTGCTCATCGACATCACTGAGCCCGAGAAGACCCACAAGAGCGATCCAGAGGATCGAGACGGTGGCTCCATGTCCGATCGCTCACCTCGTGGTCACTGGGTCAAGGCCCACTGGCACCACTACTGGATGAGGAAGCCGGACAGGCCAGCCGAGGACGAGCGGCTCAACGAGCACGGCAACACCCTGTACCTGGTCAAGAAGCGCATCGGTCGCTACTGGGCTGGCCCAGAGAAGGATCGTGGAGGTGTTCAGCGGCGGGTGAACGTGACCGCACAGCCCGGCCGTGGCTTGGCCTGGGACCTGTGATGATCTCGCTCATCGGCCTCGGGACCTTGTTCGCGTCGCTCGCGTCCGACAGCTCGCGCGACGCTCATGGGCCAGAGCGTGACCTGCTCGAACGTCTCGGCGTGGACGCTCGGATGTGGCCTCCCGGCCCTGACCGTCCAGCTTGGGTCGTATGCGAGGACGCCTACGAGCAGACGCTCGATTTCTGGAGAGTCCACTGTGCGACCACAGCAGATCTCGGCACCGTCATGCCGGGTGTCATCTGGGTCGCCCTCGATGACTTGCCTCCCGGCTCCTACAGCAACGAGGAGTCCTATCATTACAGTCTGGATCGCCTGAGGCGTGGGCTATGTGTTCGTCCCGTCTTGTTCGGACACGACCTCTCCCGTGACGGTGAGCCGTACCTGATCGACGGAAGACACAGGCTCGCGGCCGCAGAGACGCTCGGCTTCGATCGTGTTCCCGTCCTCGCCGTCAAAGACTACGACTACGAGGGTGATGACCTATGATCTCGCTCATCGGCCTCGCTGCGCTTGACGCGAGCCAGCTCACCGCTCACCGCTCACCGTTGCCTCGCTTGACGGCGTGTGGCGCCTCGGCTCAGATGACCTGGACGGTCAGCTTGGGCACCAGCTTCTTGCCGCGGTTGAGGAACACCATCTCGTCGGGGACCGCGTACTGGTCGCCGGCCGCCTTGGTGCGCTGCTCGAAGTAAGCCTGAGCCAAAGCCAAGAAGACCACCAGGTTCTCCTCGGTGAAGCAGAACAGCTTCCAGAACGGGGCGCTCTTGCCTCCTCCGCCCTCGTTCTCCCAGCCGGTGAGGGGGGTGACGGTCTCCACGACCAGCACATGGAAGACGGCGCCTTGTGGGACATCGTCGGGGTGCTTGGCGAAGGTGCACAGCTCGGCCTCGGCCAGCCGACGAAGCTCGCTCATGGACAGCTTGCGTGACAGCAGCTCGTCGAGCTCTCCGTCTTTCAGCGGACGTTTCTCTTTCTTGCTTCCGTACATGATCTCACTCCTCAGCCAGCAGATCCACCGCTTGGCGCATCAGGATGTAGGTCTTCTCGCAGCGGGGGTCGTGGACACCCACGGCACGGGACAGCTGCAGCAGGTTGACGGCGTGCAGGTAGAGGTCGCACACACGAGGGTCTGCGGGGGCCATGGCGATAGCTCTCGATAGGGACGCCTCGCTGTTGGAGAGGAGGCTCGTGCCGACCCCGGGTCCCCAGACGTAGCAGCTGAACTCCTTTTCGTCATAGCTGATCGGGTTCGTGGCGCACAGCCCGTCGTGCCCCTTCTTCCGGTGGCACCAGTTTCCCTTGTGGCCGTTCCAGCTCATGCAGCCAGTATCGGTGTCTTCGGCCCAGACATCGTCGGGATCCAGGCTCATCGTGACTCCTTCTTGGACAGGCGCACACAGTCGTCGTCGAGGACCAGGTCCGTGCCGCTCATCAGCGTGCGCAGCAGCTCTTCTGCATGCACCCGCAGGTGTTCGAGCGGATCGTGCTCGTTCGGATCGAACGGGAGCACCGAGGGGGAGCAGCTGTGGTAGGACGGGATCACCCCCAGCCACTTCAGGATGATGTCCAGTGCGTTCACCTTGGGTATCGAGCCCTCCACGGTGATGCGCTGCTCGAGGTCTCTGGACAGCTTCATGGACAGCGCCTCGTCGTCGCGGACCCACTCGATGAGCAGGATGCGCAGCTGTCGGGACAGCTCATCGGGGTCACAGACCAGGACAGGGCTCTCATCGTGGGGGCTCTCGATGAGCCCGGCGGGCCGAATGGTGCCCGAACGCGGGCTGTTCTTTTCGCGCCTGAGGGGCTTGGTGGCCCGGTACAGCTCCTCGAGCGAGAAGGTGTGCACCGCGGACCGCCACGGCACCTCGAGCAGCACCAGGAGCGTGTAATGGTCCATGACCAGGTGGAGATAGGCGTGGGCGGAGAGGATCAGTGGTTTGCTCATCGGGGCATCCTCTGTGGCGCAGGTCGCATGAACTGGGATTCACTGATCCTGTGGATGAGGCGCTTGACGATCCCGAGCCTGACCCTGTCGGGCCAGACGTACGTCTCGAAGGTCTCGTCCTTGGAGAATCCCGTGACGGATACGATCCTTCCGTCCTCGAGCTCGCACTCGTCGACTCCGCAGTTGTACTTTTCAGCGGTTTGGCTGTACCAGGCGTACAGCCCCGTGGTGTGGTCTTCGAGGCTGATCGTCCCCGTGGTATGGTCTTTGGGAGATCTCATCGGGAACCCGGGCCTCGAGATCCGAGGACCGTGCGGACGAATCGTCTGGCCACACCGAGCAGGACCTTGTCGGGCCAGGCGTACAGCTCGTTCTCATCGCCGGAAGACAGGCAGGTGCCATGCACGAGCCTGCCGCCATAGAGCTCGAACTCGTCGACTCCACTGCCGGCGACGTAGGCCTTGGTGCTGTACCAGACATACGATCCGGTGGCGTGGTCTCTGGGCTTGTCGGCCTTGGTCGCCATGGGGTCTCCTTTCTTGTTCTGGGAACATATCACCTGCCACTGGTAGTGGCAAGGCGGTTTCCAGTCCCAGGTGACGAAGGTGTCTGCGCCGGCTGTGAGCTATACTCCTGACCATGCAGGGTACTTTCGCCAGCATCATCGCCACCAGCCCGCCCAGGCGCCGTCAGGCAGCCGTCAACGAGCTGCGCAACCGCATGGGTGTCCGGGAGCGGCAAGTCCGTGGAGATCTGCGCAGCCGGCTTCTGTGGGCTCTGCGGGGGGCGAGCCCGGGTGCTCGTGTCGTGCTCATCTCCATCGTCAGGCAATGGACCGGAGAGGGTGAGCTGCCGGTGCCGAGGGACCTCGATACGGAAATGCTGGCCGAAGGCCTGCGTGAGAGTAGACAACAACGGAACGAGTGGACCAGGAGACTCTGGCGCATCTACCGCACGTCGGACAACGATCTCCCGGGGCGCGGGGTGTGGGACCGACGGGGGGTGATGTTGTCCTGGATGAAGAGATCCATCGAGCTGGCCATCGAGCTCGGATCCGAAGACTATATGAGTGGAAGGTCGTTCAATCTCTATAATCCAGCAGGCATCAACAGAGGGGAGCACATCGTCAACGACTACTGGGGACATTTCTTCCCCGGAGCGGTAGGCACGGATCTGAGCGAGGAAGAGGCCAGGCTGATGAATGGTCTCGCTACGGCTGTTCATCATGCCCACTTGTCCACGAGAAGCGAACGTTGCCCACTGAAGGCCATGACCACGCTGTGGCGGGACGGGTACCTGGGCTGGTTGATGGACTGGATAGAGAGCGGGGAAGCCGGAGAATGGCAGAGTATGAGCCATGCCGAGGCCCTGATGGCCTCTCTGCGCTGGCATGCTGGCCTCGCCCAGCGGTCTCGCCAGCTCGATCAGCGGAAGAAGCTCGAGGACGAACGGCTCCACATCGAGTCGCGCCCTGTCGTCGCCGAATGGGACGACGGCTGGAGCCTGCGGCGACTGGGGACGCCAGGTCAGATGAAGGCCGAAGGGGAGCTCTTGGGTCACTGCATCGGTGGCTACGCCAGCAAACTCGGCCGAAACGACCGAGCCTACTACAGCCTGCATGGACCCGATGGGCGCCCCAGGGTCACCTTCGAGCTCGAGACCGAGCGAGACGGGACGCCGTGCAGGGTTCTGCAGGTCCATGGGCGTGGAAACTCGAGGCCCTCTGGAGAGAGGGCTGTCCCGACCGTCAGGGCGATGCTGTCTTTTGGGTTCCAGCTCGAGGTCTACGCTCCGGTCCTCGAGCGCTTCGTCGACCTGACCGAAGAGCAGTTCGAGGCCATACTCGCGGACCCGGAAAATGGAATGAACGAGCGCAGCAAGCAGCAGGCCAGGGTCATGAGAACGGCGCTCTCTTCCAAGATGATGAAAGAGCTGGCTCATCGAGCGATAGAGGCGGTGCTGCGGAGACGCTGACCCTCCCGTGCCACGCCCCTGAGATGAAGGAGGAGCCTATGCTGCCGCTGGTTCGCATCTCCATGGACAGGTGGATGAACTCGTGGACGGGGAACTCTCCCGGCTCCATCTTCGATCGACTCATGCTCGCTTCTTGCCCAGGGTGGGTCACCAGGCGGAGCAACCTTCGGAAGAAGCTCTTTCCACCGGCGTTGTCACCGAGCAGCAGGACCAGCCGACAGTCACCGGGATGTTCGGTGTCCGGGGGCGTGTGGGTCCATGGGATGGCCGTGCGCCCCTCTATCAGATCGCTGGGGGAGAAGAAGAGGAGGTTGTCGGGGAACCACTGGAGCAGCTCCATGATGTCGAGGGGCTTCAGTTCGTCCGACAGCCCTGCGGCGATCCGGACACCCTCATCGCTCAAGCGCCAGAAGATGTCACAGCGTCCGCTGCCATCGAGCTCTACCAGGCCATGTCCGAGGAGCGAGTCGATGGTCTCCTGCTTGGCGCCGACGCCACGGCTGCTCACCTGGAAGCCTGTCTGCTTCTTGCCGCGGCCGAACCTCTCGAGCAGGTGCAGCTCGTCACGGCCCTCCAGGCCCCGCTCGAACAGGGCGGTGACCAGGTCGAGCTCGACCACTGTGGGCTCGTGGCTCACGCTGCCTCCAGCTTCTCGAGGATGCGGCCGAGCTCGGACAGCAGGGTACCTGCCGCGTCCTCTTCGTCTTCGCGGTGTCGCAGACTCCAGGCGCGCCAGAAGTTGGTCCTGAAGGTGTCCACGATGCCCTGCGGGGTCTCACCGGACTCCGGCTCCACGTCCACGGTGTGCATGGTCGGGTCGCCGTAGTGGTTGTAGGGGGCGCTGAAGGTCACTGTGCGGCCTACGAGGTTCTTGGGCAGGCTGTCCTCATAGGGTTCGATCTCGAAGCGGACGTCGTTGTCTGCGGCCCAGTCGCATAGGAAGTGCCGCCCGAGAACGGTCCTCGGATCGGTCAGCAGCATGAGCATGGCTCGCTGCAGCAGCCCGGACACGATCTCTTCTCGCCGGTGGTCAGGGAGCTGCTCTCCCTGTTCGCTGGCCGCGATCTCGACGAGCTGGAGATGCCCGAGCGCGTACACACGCGCGGATTCGATGATCTCGGGTCGAGATCGGAGGGTGTCCATGATGTCGGATTCTGCGCTCATGAGCCTTCACCGCTCCCGTTTTGCGTTCACGGAGAAGCTATCACCTGCTACCAGTAGTGGCAAGCTTTTACTTCTGCTCGTCCATGGCGACGATGGCCCGCCCAAGCTCGACGATGACGTCCTCGGCTCCCATGTGGCGCAGCATGTTCCACCTGGCCCGGGGCTGGTTGCGCGGGTCGTTGTGCTCGCCCCAGTCGCAGAGGAAGTGTCGACCGACCGTGGTGTTCGGGTCGGTGAGCACCCTGCTCATGGCGTACTCGAGCGCGAAGGCCCTACCTGGCTGGTTCGCCTCGCCCTTGTCGTTGTATACCCGGAAGTAGGGCAGCGCTCGATCGATACAAGCCTGCACGGTCAATGCTTCGTGCTTCACCGCCAGCTGTCGGGCCGCGGTGCGGGTCTCGGGACGGGTGCGGATGTATTCTCTGGTGCTGAACTCGTCCATGGCTACCAGGCCTCCCCGCCGACACCGTCCGTTTCGAGGATCTCGCGCGAGACCTTGCCCTCACGGTTGTCTCCCCTCATAGCGTTGCCTAGCAAGACCAGGGCCTCGGGTGCGGTCTCGGCCTCGATGCTCCAGCGTTCCATGGCCATGTCACCGCCGTTGTTTTTGGCCATGTCCTCGGCGCCCTGTACGCTCGTAGCGAAGAGATGGTCATCGATGCGCCAGGTGGCACCGTCTCCGTACGAGCGCCGCTCGAGCTGTCCAACGGCGTAGATGATGTGGGTCTTCATGGTTGCAGCTCTCCCTTTCCACCGACACCGGACATCTCGACCATCTCCTGCTGGACGCCGACAGGGCAGCTGGCCCCGGTCACGGTGTCCGCCAGCTTGACCATGGCCCGCTCCGGGCTCTCTGCGTGGATGGTCCACCGCTGAAGCGCCATGTCTCCACCGTTTTCAGCGGCGATCTCTTCGGCTTCGGGCACGGAGGACGCGAAGAGGGGCTCCTCGATGAACCAGGGCCTGCCTTCGGTGTGCCGGGTGGCGGTCCCGACGGCCCATAGGACGTAGGTGTTCATGATGGGTCTTTCTCCGCAGGTTCGGCCCCGAGCTCGACTCGGGGCTCACAGACACAGATCAGGGGGTGGATCTGGAAGTGGACTCCGCGCTCCTCACAGACCTCGACGCAGGTCGCGGGCTTCTCGTGGCTACCAGAGCATCCGCTGCCGCCGTAGTGGGCGTCGGCGACGCACAGGGCGAGGATGACGATAGCGGCTCCGAGCCCGCCTCCGAGACTGGTCCAGAAGCTCTTCATGGTCTGATTTCCTCTTCGGGCTCGTCGCCCGTCTCGTCGCACAGATCGACGTCCGTGTCCTTGGTGGGGTCCGGGACGTCGATGGCTGCTGCCATCATGCGGGCATGCACACCGATCTCCCCTTCGCCGTTGCCGATGCCCTCGATGGTGGCCAAGACCATGCGGTCCATGCGCCGCTGGCTCTCGAAGCCAGCTTCGATGAGGGACTCTGTGCGGCTGTCGCGCCAGGCGGAGAGGTACATGGCCTCCGCGTTCTGGAAGACCTCGGTGCAGAAGCTCTCGGGTAGCTGACGGATGCCAGCGACGCCGAAGGTCTCCTGGACGGCGTCCATCACCGCGCCAGCGAAGACGATGCCCATGCGGTGGGCTCGGTCCTTGGCGCGATCGGGGAGCTCGATGTCTTTGGAGAAACGTTCTCCGTAGGACGTCCAGCGGCGGGCGCGGTGGGGTTCCATGTCAGACCTCTTCGTTGTCGGTGCGAGGAGTGCCGCTGTCCAGCCCGTACTGGTCCGCTAGCGCAGCCACCATCAGCGGGCCCTGGATGGGCCCCAAGCCCCTGATGAGCGCCTTGATGGCCTCCTGTGGGGTGTCGGCCTCTGCGGTGGCCCTGATGATGGCAGCGTGAGCCTCGAGGTTCAGATCCTGCTTTTGTAGGCGCTTCACGGCGACGCGCATGTCCCTGGGAAGATCTTCGAGATCCTCATAGACCTTCTCGGTGAGGACACGACCATGAAAAGCGCCCATAGCTCCGGATCCGAACCCTGAGCGTTTCAGCTGCTGGGCCAGCTCCATGTCCGAGACATAGGCGACGGTCCTGGTGCTGCGTCCCTCGACGTCTCCAGGCTGGGTGACACGGTAGATGGGTTTCATCGCTTGCTCCTCGGTTTGTTATGGTCGGCCATGGTGGAAATGTCGATGATCTGGCGCGGTGCCCGGAAACGGCTGACAGGGCCCATGGCGGTCACGAGCTTGTCGACCACCTCGAGAGCCGACAAGGGCTTCCCTTGGCCTCCCCCGGGCTCGATCCAGTTGAGCAGCACCCCAGGGCACGGGGTACGCGGCGTGCCGATGCAACGATCCCCAGCCGACTTTCCAGGCCACTGGGCTACGATCGTTTGGCACACGGGACACGCCAAGATCGGTGGGATCTCCCCTCCTTCGGGCTTGCCGGCTTCAGGCAGGTGGACGAGATTCATGGCTCGTACCTCGGCTTCCTTCGGCTGACCTTGGTGGAGATGTCGGTGCCGTAGGTGTCGATGATCCGGCGCAGCGCCTGGGAACGACTGACGGGGTCCATGGCGGCCACGAGCTCGTAGACCGCTTCGGAGGCGTTGTCCGAAGCATCTGCAGCATCTGCGATACGAGCGGCGGCGGCCTTGCGCTCCTTGTTCTACTGTCGTACGACCACCATGCGCATGTCCCGGGGCAAGTCGTTGATGGTCTCGTAGACCTTCTCGACCAGCACACGGCCACTAGCCCCGCCGTCCATGGTGCCCGAGTCGAAGCCAGAGCGCTTGATGAGCTTGGCCAGCTCCATGTCAGAGGTGTAGGCCACGGTGAGGTCGCCGGTGCGGCCTTCGAGATCCTTGGGCTGGGTGACGCGGTAGATGGGCTTCATGGCTCACTTCTTCCTGGCGCTGGGCAGGTTGAACATCTCGAGAGTGCCGCCGAGAAGGCTGCCGGCATCGTCGAGCACCCAGCTCAGGCCCAAGCGCGCCCCGGCGTAGCCCTGCAGGGCCCGGGCCAGCTTGCCCAGCTGCGCGTCGTTGAGCGCTTCGATGGCCTCGATGAGCGCCTTGGGGGGCTCGGTGGGGCTGGGCTTGGGTGCGGGGAAGTACAGGGTGACCCCGAGATGATCGATCACGGGACGCACCAGGGCGTTGTGACCACCAACGAAGGTGTAGGACTTCAGCTCGATGTCTTCTCCGTCGACGAGCTTCAGACCGAGTGGGTTGTGGGTGTCGGTGGTCTCGAAGCCCTCGATGTCCTCGCGGGCAGCGTCGAGCAGGTCGAAGTCATCTTCGCTGGGGCTACCAACGCTGCAGATGTTGCGGTGGTAACTATCGCCGATGGAGATCCAGCCGGGGAGCTCGAGCGCCAGCCTCTCGTCATGAATGATCTGGGTGACGGAGAGGCCCTCTTTGGCCATGCGCTTCGCCCGCTTGGAGCCGTGCTCGGCGATCCATTCTTCCTGGACCTGCCGCTTCTCCTGCTCTTCCAGCTTGCTCAGCGCGCTGGAGACAACTCGCTCCGCCAGGGTCAGCTCTTCGCAGGTGCCGTAGCTGCTGCCGGTGACCTCACCGCTGCTCACGGCGGCCTTCAGGGCGGCGACCTTGGGCAGATCGTCGAACTTCGTGCTGCGGAGCGCCAGCCAGACTGAGTTTTTGGTCTCGGCCTGTTCGTCGAGGGCTGCGGTAGCCTTGGCCATGGCATCGGACTGCAGCTTGGCCTTCATCTTCGCGTCCAGCTCGGCCACACGTCCGGCCTGCTGTTGTTCGATCTCCGCCTTCTTCACGAGCAGATCGTTGCGCCTGTCCTTCTCCACGCGCAGCAGGTGCGCGGCCGTCGCCGGAGCGTCGATCATGGCACCGTCGGTGTGCCTCACCGGGGTGAGCGCGACGAGCATCTTGTACGGGTCGCCCCTCACCTGCTCGTCGCGAAGCTCGTAGCCGGCGTTTCGCTTCCAGTAGGCGAAGTCGGTGCGGATGCCCTCGTCGTCCATGATTTGAATGAAGGGGGTCATGCCATGGTCGGTGCGGGCCATCTCACAGGCCATCTCCCACAGATCCCGATCTGCGCGCTCGGTGACGATGTCGGTGGAGGCGCAGGGGTTCAGGGCCTTGCCCAAGACAGCGGCGACCTCGATCACCTTCTCCAGCACCGCCGTGGCCGCCTCGGCGCTCTCTGGCACATCCACGCTGTTCACACCGTCCACGATGGCGTCGATCGATGCTTGGGGAGGTGTGGGTGGCTGGTAGTCGGGGCTCTGCAGCACGATGGTCTGCTCGTGACCACAGTTGCGGCCATGGAGCAGGGCCGTGGCGATGCCGACCTTGGAGAGCTGGTAGCGGACGAGGATGACGGCGGACATGGTGACTCCTGCCTTGTGTTCACGGAGAAGCTATCACCTGCCACCAGCAGTAGCAAGCTCCTCTTCTGTTTTTCCGATGTATGAGAGCTTTTCTTTCCGGATCAGGCTCTCGAAGGCCGCCTCGGCCCTGCACGCCGAGGACCTGTCGGGGTGCCCCTCTTCGTGCACCAGGCGCACCGGGCGTCGGCCGCGGGTGTAGCGGGCGCCCCCGACCAGCTCACCGCCGTGTTCACGGAGCCGGCGAGCGGTGTCGGTGGTCACGCCGCAGTACAGGCTGCCGTCCGCACAGAGCAGCACGTACATGACCCAGCGCGACTTCATCCATGCCTCGCGCTATGATGTCGTCGATGTTCGTCTACCCTCTCGCCATCATCGCCGCCGCCGTCGCCTCCTCGCTCCGAACCAGGGACGATGAGACGGCACCGCTGGCCAATAGGCTCTTCGGCGATGATCCCGATGTGCTGTGGAGGGCTGGTCCGTCTCCACTGTGGACGGGCCCCGGGTCGTTCTGGGCCGAGGACCGCCATGTCGCGGAGAGGATGGGGGTGAGCACCGAGGCCGTCGAGCGCACGGTGGTCTTCCCTGGCGCCCGCGTCCTGCATCTGCCCCATCAGGACAAGCTGGCTGACGAGCTCGAGCGGCTCGGCTTCGATCCGGCCTCCATCGACTGTGAGGACATGGATCAGGTCCGCGAGTGGGGCAACGAGCTGTACTCCTACCCCGAGGTCAGAGATCTGCTCCAGGAGCACTGGGACTGGGTGAGGCAGCCCATCGACGAGACCCACGACCAGGAGTGGGTCCGCATCTTCGATTCTCCCCGGGCTGTGCTCGAGGCTGTCGTACCGGATCCTCCCGACCGCCCAACGGGCCATGAGAGCTCCCTTGGACGCCTGCTGGTCGTCGTGGACGTGCAGCCGACCTACGCCGGGGGTATCCACTTCGAGGTCAGAGAGCTCGTGCAGCGAGCTGTGCGCTATGACAGCGTGCTGTGGTTGTACAATGGAGAGGTCAACGGCCTGTCCGAAGAAGAGCTGATGGAGTGGCTCCAAGATCGGATCAACGACGAGGAGCTGTACGACGAGCTGACCTGTAGGGCCGAGTTCTACGACAAGGGCTACGCCTTCTTGCGCGACTGGATGGACTACGGGGTGTCGCGAGAGGATATCGTCATGACCCTGGTGGCCATGCGCGCTGTCGGGGTCGATGACGCCAGGGAGCTGCCGGAAGACATCAAGGCGGACCTGCCACTGGACCCCGAGAGCTGGACCCTGTACATCCCAGAGCTCTCCGACGAGCTGACTGGCTGGGACGGCTCCGTGGTCTGCGGTGGTGGCGAAGAGGAGTGCCTCGAGGAGGTGCTGCTGCTGGCGGACGCGCTGGGTGTTCAGCTGCACCCGCTGCATGAGTTCGTCTACGCCTGAGTCGAGGCGATGCTGGCTCTTAGGCCGGCGGACCTGAGCAGCGAGATGGCTTGCTGGCTGACAGGCGCACGGGGCCAGTCTTCCGCGGGCCCGAGCTGCTCCTCGAGCTCCTCGAGAGACCTGTTGTCCATGTCGGGCATGTGGAAGCCGCGGCTGTCTTCCTTCAGCGGAACGGTGCCCCAGTCGTGGAGGGCCTCTCGGTTCTTCTGCACCATGAGGCGCAGGGCGCTGTCCGCGGCGTGCAGCGCCAGCGGGGGGAGCATGGGCGTGTCACCAAAGACGTCCCTGGCCCGCTGGGCGACGCCCTGGGAGATGCTGTCGATGGCGATGACGGGGAGATGCCCTTCTTCCTGCATGCCGCGCAGCATGGTGATGACGTTGGTGACGCTCTGCTTGTCGGCTTGTGTCACCAGGATGGCGTGACGGCCGAGCGGGCTGATGTCGTCCTGGATTCGGAAACCCATCTCGACGTCGATGAGCACAGGCTCGTCGTCGCTGAAGAATACGAGCCGGTCATCGCCCCTGCGCTCTCGCTCTCTGTCCAGGAGGTCCATCACCTCTCGCGGCGAGGGCTTGGTGCTGGTGGGGAACAGATCGTCGATGGTCGGGATTCTGTTGTCATCGATGGCCATGATAGGCTCCTATCGGTAGGTTCCGCCGCCCGCCTTGCGGAAAGCGTTGAACTGCTGGGTGGTCAATGTCATCTTGTCTCGGCTCGGCGCGTGACAGCGCAGGTACTGCTCTGCCGCACTGTTCTCTCCGAGATTGACGGCCCAATCTGTCGTGTCGAGGATATGTTCCAACGAGCTGCGTCTGTCGATGCTCGCTTCGGCCAGGGCCTGGATTCCAGACTTTCCTGCCGGTAGCCGGGCCACGGTGCAGAAGCGACGGGAGACCTGGAACCAGGTACCGACCATGGCGGTGGTATCGGGAACGGGCATGGCTCTACCTCTTCTCCGGGACGTCGTGTTGGTGGATGACGACCCCGTTGACCATGACGCTCCCGTCGCGGTTGACCTCGGCATAGCCGATGGAGAGCATGACGGTCTCACTGTCGAAGCAGTCTCTGTCGAGCTTCTCCAGGGCGGTGCTGCACTCGCTGCAGCCTTCACAGCTGTCGGGGTCGTGCAGGTCTTCGAGGGTCAGCTCGATGCACTCGATGTCGGACCGGGTGAGCTCGCACATGGCTCTACTCCTTCGCCTTCTCGGGGGGCTTCAGCGCGTCCACGAAATAGCCAAACAGGGCACGCTCGGGGTCGTCCATCGAGTCCTCACCCTTGCGCATGGCGCGGGTGAGCATCCGCAGCGCCTTGGGCTCGTCCTCTCCGAGGTCACGGTGGGTCTTGGTCTTCATCTTCCACCAGCGCAGCAGGCGTTCGGCCCGGGCCCGCTCACGCTCGTTGGTCAGCAGGTAGCCGCTCTCCTTCAGCACCAGGTCGATGAAGGGCTTCTCCCGGATGCGCTGCTGCTCGAGCAGCTTGTACCAGTGCCAGGCCTTGGTCGCGAAGTAGCCGTAGTCGACACGCTGGTTCGGGTCGGAGATGAGGTGCTCGAGGACACGGGGAGAGACGAAGTCGATGGGCATCACCTCTTCATTGTAGCAGTCGAAGCGCACACGCTGGGTGCGGGGGGTGTCTTCGTCGGGCCACCGTCGGTAGAGGGTCTCGTCTGGCAGATAGAGGAAGGAGTGCGTGGTGCCGTGCCACCTGTTTCCACCGTCCCGGAGGGTATAGACCTCGTCGTTGGTCGGCCAGGTGCATACCGACCCGACGCCCGTACGCTTCTGCAGGGTGTCGTCGCTGTCGTGGCCTTCGCGCATCCACATCACGCGCACACCGTTTTCGAGCCTGGACCGTAGCCACTTTTCGTAGGAGTCCCAGGTCACGTGTGCCAGCGGATCGTTCGGATCGGCAAGCTGATGCAGCCCCTCATCGTCCCGGACCAGCCGGAAGTGTTCTTCGACATCGGCTCCGTCGAAGACGCTGACTCCGGAGGTGGAGAGCGGCTGGAACAGATCGGAGCGCTCCACCAGGCCCTGGACCACCAGCAGGCCCGCGAAGTAGGTCTTCATGCGTTCCTTGGCCTTGGCCCTGTCGCTCCTCCACTCGTGCTTCTTGGTCAAGTCATCATAGTCGGCGATGGACGCGAAGAAGCGGGGCCACAGCTGCACATCCACCCACAGCCGATAGAGGTTCTCACCGTTTTTGATCAGCAGGTAGGTCATGCGGTCGCACTCTTCCTCGGCGATCCGCTGAAACGCCCCGCTGATGCCGGTGAGGTGGTGACGATCCTTGGCGTTACGGCGCACACGCAGGCCGACGATGCCCTTGTCCCAGGGGAAGATGCGCTCGAGGGCTGTCGGGTCACTCAGCAGCCACTCGTCGAACTCTCCGATGTCGGCGTAGGAGAACTCTCCGATGAGCTCGGGGTTCTCGAACCAGTCGTGCATCATGATCTCTTCGTCCATGCACAGCACACGCTGCCGCACGGTGATGGGGGTGCTGGCAGGCGCCGGCTCCCCGGCGCGCAGCTGGGTGACCTCTTCCTTGGAGCCCAAGAACAGCTCGATCATCCAGATGCGCTCCATGCGCTCTTTCAGCTCCTTGTGCATGGCGCTGACCTGCATCTCCATCTGTCGTTTCTGAAGCTCCAGCTGGCCCAGGGCACGCTGCAGCTCGAGCTGCCGGGTCTGCATCTGGTTGCGACCCATGCTCATCAGACCGGCGCTCTCGGTGGCCGTGGACAGTGCCGTCTCGTCGCTTACGGCGGTGCCGATCTGCAGCTGCATCCGGGCGGCCAGGGGCAGCATGTCCATGGAGAAGTCGTCACCATCGGCCTCGGGCGGGATGCGGGCGACCTCGTCCAACTCGCTGTACCCTGTCTTGACTCGCACGATGACCACCGCGCCCTCTTCGCTGGACAGGTACGCCTTGGTGTCGTAGCCACCATCGCCCATCACATCGGTAGCGACAGGCTTGTCGGTGTAGGCATGGGGCCAGAGCACGCCAACCCGAAAAGCGCGCACAGCGCGGGCCAAGGACGTCGCCTTGACCTCGAAGATGGCAGGGCGACCGTCGACGTAGATCGAGCCACCATGCGACCTGCCGAAGATGTACTTGCGCAGGGTGCCGTCGTGTTTGCATTGCAGGGCCATGGTGTTCTCCTGTCTCGCTCTCTTCCGTTCGCTTCGCTCGAATGGTCAGGCCGCTGTGGCTTCGATTCGAGAGCTCCGCGTTGATGACAGGAAGATAACACCTGCTACCAGCAGTGGCAATCTGCTGATTGTTTTTTGTACGATCGTCGAGATCGACGGGCCCCGGAACGGGGCAGAGAGCTTGCGCCTGGCTACTGCCAGTGTCATGCATTACTGGGCAATAGAACACGAAAGACGACAGGTGTCGACATGGCAGTGAACCCAGAAGACCGATGGTTTGGGACCACCTGTGCCGGCTTTGCCGAAGCATTCGGCATCTTCTCGAAGTACTCCGATGAGACCTGGGCCGTGCGAGCGGATCATGACGAAATCTGGTCAGCACCCGACGCTGCCCTGGTGAGCGATGCCGACGAGGCTCGGCTCGCGCAGCTCGGATGGCTACCATCCCATGAGGGAGGGTTCGTCCATACGACGTAGTGGGCGTCAGAAGGATCGATCCTCGAGATCGGCCCGGCCGGCGTGCAGGGCTTCGAAGAATCGGTCCTTGATGTCCGACAGCCGCTCCGGTGACGCCTCGGCACCATCGGGAAGACGTGGCAGCTGGAGCTTGTATAGATCGCGGTCACTGAAGACCACCTTGTGGCCCTCGCTGCTCTCTTCCCTGATGCTCGCCATGAACCAGGCCATACGGTTCCTGGCGTCCTCGTCGTGGATAAGCCCGTTGTGGGGGCCCTGCAGGTCCGATGTCTCCAGGTTCTCGGTGAACGCCTCCCAGGTGGCCCTGGGTTTACCTGTCTGGTCCCGGTAGGAGAAGACGCGCACGGTACCGTCCGCGAGCATCTGGGGGTGGTTGTGGCGCCGTTGCCCTATACAGTGGACCATCCGCACACCCTCCCTGGCCAGCGCGGTCGGTCCTACGATCTCGACGATCCTCGCTCCGTCCGAGAAGAGAGCGAGCTGACCCTCCTGCTCCTGGATTACCAACAGTGTCGCCGCGAGTGATGTCTCGTCTTCGCCCGACAGCTCGATGAGGATGCGGTCGAGCTCCTGCGTCGCCATGTCGTCGATGTGCTCGAGCAGCGCCCTGTGCAGGAGCTGGGTCAGGTCATTGCAGAAGATGTCGGCTCCCAGGTTCGCTGTCCTCCAGTCGATGAGCATGAAGAACGCCTCGGTGAGCAGCTCTTCCTGTCTGTTCACCTCCACTTCCTTGGACGCCATGCAGAGGCAGGCGTCGCTGACCATGGCCCAGAAGTCATGCCCATCCGCCCAGTCGTTCATCCAGTCCATGATCCATCGTTGCGCTGTTTTTTCGTCCTCGTCCGGTATCTCGATGGACGGGTTGTGCTTCTTGACCCACTCCACATCGTACATGGAGATGTTGTCTCGCAGGGTCACTGTCGTATCTTCGGCCCCGGACGAAAGGTACCCCACGGTCTCGAAGAAGGACTCGTCGGTGAAGTCCCAGGAGCCGAGCCAGTACGCTGCCCAGGGAGGCAGGACATCGTCCGGATCGGCCACGGTGCAATGATCGGAGCTCAGCGAGTCGGTTTTGGACACGGACGGGTTCTTCGAATCATCGTTGGTGATGTGCAGCTTGGCGGAGAGGGTCCGCTCTCGGCCATCTCGCGACACCTCGACGCTTCCGTGGCATCGCTCTTTTTCATACCACGGTGTGTCGTCATAAAAGTCGTTGACGGTCTGGTCCATGGCGTGCTCTTTGGCCTGGTTCATCGCTGCCTCGAAGGCACCGGAGACATGAACGAACGCGTCGTCTCTGTCCAGCTCGTCTCCGCTCTCACGGGCATCCTCGAGCATCTCGGCGACACCGCGTCGAGCTTCGACGACGTGGCGCTCGAGCCAGTCGTCCAGGCCTCCGAGCACCTCGAAGTCGATGAGACTGTCGATGTCCGGTACGAATGGATCGGCCTGGAGCTTGCGGGAGACGGAATCGAGCAACCTGGCCCGGACCCGACTGTTTCCTGTCACGCGGTTACGGACTTGCGCCGAGGGCCAGGTGCGTACCAGGATGGACCAGGACATCGGACGTTCTTTTTCGATGAAGGCCATCCGGCGCTCTTGCAGGGTCAGGTGAGATAGAGGGTCAGGCACCTCGAGCCCTGTCCTGGTGCGCAGCTCACCCAGCACACCACGCGGCCCACGGCGGGATCGCTCGGAGGCCACGGTAGAGGCGAAGAGGGTGGGCAAGCTCATTGTTCTCGTACCTGTTCGATGCTGGACGATGCGAGATCGGCCTCGACGCGTTTTACCACCTCGGAGAACCGGCCAGCCTCGTCCAGCTGGAGCCTGTTGACCTCACGGCTCGAGAACCCGTCCCTGGAGAACTCCTCCCCTCTCGGCAGCCCTTGTTCGATGCACATCTTCCAGATGAACCAGGCCAGGCGATCTCTGGCGCCGTCATCGCGGATGGGCCCGTTGTGGGGGCCCTGCAGATCCGATGTCGTCATCTCGTCCGTAGTGAACGCCTCCCAGGTCGCCTTGGGCTTGCCCGAAGGGTCTCGATAGGAGAAGACGCGCACCGTGCCGTCCGCGAGCATCTGAGGGTGTCCGTGCCGTGACATGCCGATGCAGTGGACCATCAGCTTGCCTTCTTCGGACAGCGCGTCGGCTCCGGTGATCTCTACGATCTTCGAACCGTCGGAGAAGCGTGCCAGCTCCGTCTGCTGCGCCTCGGCCCTGGCGGCCCGCGCTTCGACATCCTCTGGCTTCTCCGGGATCGTAATAGAGAGGATCTCGTCGAGCTGCTGGCGTGCCATGTCTCGAAGGTGCCCCTGAAGCGCCATGCCCAGGACCTGCTCGAGTCTGCCGTACCCGATCTCGTGGTCGGGGTTCGCGGTCCTCCAATCGATCAGGAGAGAGAACGCCTGAGTGAGGCGGCTCTCGGCGACGTCGAGCTCGTTGTCCATGGCCGCGATGCAGACACAGGCATCCGCCACCTCACGCCACAGGCTCGTCTCTTCCGAGTCTGTGGCCATGGCCTGTATGGCCCACTCGATCAGGACGTCTTCGTCCTCTTCGTTCGGGATCTCGACTTCCGGTCTCTTGTCTCTCAGCCACTGGACGTCATCTACGTCGATGTATTCCTCGATCCTGTCCCGTGGATGCTCAGCTCCGCTGATGACGTAGCTGGCGTCGTTGAATAGCTCCTCGTCCGTGAAGTCACGGCTCCCGATCCAGTCTTCGGCCCAGGGAGGAAGGGTCTTTCGAGGATCCTCTACCCAGCTCGAGCTGCCGTGGATAGCCTTGGGCACTGTCTCTCCATGCCTCTCGACCCGCAGGTTCGTGGAGACGAACCTCTGGCCGTTGTCCCACTCGACCTCGACCTGCTGGTTGCAGATATGCTGCTCGTACCACTGCGCTTCGTGCTGCGGGTCATCGAGGGAGTTACCCTCATCATCCAGCCCCTGGGCGTGGTCCCTGGCACTGCCCACCGACAGCTCGAAGGCCGCCTCGACATGCCCGAGCGCTGCTTCGTGATCGAGCTCGCACTCCTCGTCGGCAGCCTCGTCCACCAATGCCAGGATGTCCACGATCGCTTCGTCGATGTTGAAGTCCAGCCAGGTGTCGATCATCCCGAGGGCCTCGAAGTCGATCAGGTCCTCGGAGCTTGGTATTCCACCGTCTCGCTGCAGCATGCGCGAGACCGAGTCGAGCAGCCTGGCGCGCACCGGGCTGTTCCCGGGACCAGGGTTCCTGGCCTGGCCCATGGGCCAGGTGCGACGCAGGATAGCGTAGGCCACTGGGCGTTCACGCCTGATGAATGCCAGTCGACGTTCTTGCAGGGTCAGGTGAGCCAGAGGGTCAGGCACCTCGAGCCCTGTCCTGGTGCGCAGCTCACCCAGCACACCACGCGGCCCACGGCGGGATCGCTCGGAGGCCACGGTAGAGGCGAAGAGGGTGGGCAAGCTCATTGTTCTCGTAC
>Ga0307928_10000039_pt1 | contig 67443 bp, 58 predicted proteins | sample AceLakmetagen232_FD_201815 | JGI IMG/M metagenome (GOLD analysis project Ga0307928, IMG submission 201815) | Saline water microbial communities from Ace Lake, Antarctica - #232 | ecosystem: Environmental > Aquatic > Non-marine Saline and Alkaline > Saline | place: Antarctica: Ace Lake...
GGCTATAATGCGGATAGGTTCCTTGCGTCTCCGGATGGATGAAGGCAATGCACTTCTCTGTCCAGATTACGAAATCAAAAATTTGTAACCGGCCGTTTTGGGAAAATTTTAGACCGGCGATAACACGGCGGACTGCTTGATTTAAAACCTTGGTGGGCACGCCGTAAAGTGTAGCCAGATCCGCATCAAGGAGTGCCTTCTGTCCTCGGATTAATAGAATTTACTACCGTATCCGGCCCTCTCTCTTTGAAAAGGAGGAGAGGGAGTTTAAGGAAGATGGGATTCCAAATCCCAAACTACAAACACCCTTTTGTGACCTCTTTGGCACATTCCACAAGAGCCTTGCATGAAGTTGAGCCCTTTGAGCCCTTTATGAGCCGTTTCACTCAATATAATCATTTTAGCTCTTCTTGGAACTTTTGATTCACTTGGTTCGTTTTTGGCTCATTCAGGTTTTGGGGACATTTTTAGGGACATATTTCGTTTTTTAAGAACATCGGTCACGTGACATCCTTCGTGACATTTTACGAACTATCGCGACATCAAAATATGCGATCGCTTTTCGGACATTTTTCCGGACATATTTATAAATTCCCGGGCAATCTTGCACAAACTTTATCGTGTAGTAATCATGTAAAACCCAGATTGATCGTGTAATTGTAAGGAATTACCTTTATTAACTTTAATCGCTCGATTTATCGCTCGAATTTTTCCATCTTATATCATGTGATATTATACCCAGCTTTCTCAAGAAAGAGTTCACCTGCTCAAACGCGTCACGACGTAGTAACTCACGTTCCTCCGGATCGGTCTCATCCTCGAAATCCGCCAGGAATCCCGGGCCAATGTGTTCAGGGGAAGCGAATTTTTCAGCGATCTTTTCCAGACCTTCCCGAACCAGGCGGTTCGATGCATACGGGATAAATCTATCGACTAACCTGTCAATTCCTCCCGGAAAATTTTTCAGGACAAAATAAATATCATAGGCATCTTTTTCATTCTCCCGGTCGGCAAGTGCCATACCTTTCATAACCAGGAAAGAAACGACTCCGGCGACTTTAATCCGGACAGAATCCCGATGTCCATCCGGACGGATCCCGCTGATTAAAATTTCCTCCCCGTCCTCGATGGAGAAAACGAGATCACAACCCCTCGCCTTCCGAGCCCGAGCGTCCTGGATCTTCTGGGTTCTCCTTCTTCGGCCGGTTCCTTCATATTCCCCCGCCAGCAGATCAACCTCGACTTTTACCGTCTCCCCATCGAGCGTTACATCCCAATAAAAAATAAAGGGCTGGTCATCATCCTGACGGTAACCCCGGGTCTCCAGTTTCCGGCGGATCGTCTCATAGCCGGGCTCTTGAAGAATCTTATGATCAAGGACCATGTCCACATCAGTACTTCCAACATGCCGTTCCTTTGCTTCCGGTAAAATCAGAAGTGGGACCCACCCGCCTACTATAGCGATGCTATCTCTATATTCACCGAGTACGTGCGCTAATTCGAGCATGACGGAATGAGCGGCTTCAACCATCTTCTTATTGTAATCTTGTCGAGTTACCATGCCGGTTCAATCACCTGCTTGAGAACCATATCCGCCGCCTCGCGCCCCCGGGTCTTTAATCCATAAAGGTCAAGGAACACCTGAATCGGCGAAGCGATCTTCATGCCATTAACTTCCGTGGCCCCATAAAAAATCCCCTCATCCAATGGAAGCGCGAGGACTACATTCGCTCCGCTCTCCACACGCTTGAAATCGGCATAGCCGGCCACGTCGTTCACCCGCCCGGATAAATACGCTGTTACCCGCTTGTACCGGACCGCCGGCGCTATTCGCGCCGCGGCGGAAAACGCGGTCAGGGCGTACCCAGCATTTATTTTTCCACAGACTTCGGCAATTTTATTTTCGGCATTTTCCGGACCTTCCAGGGTGTAAAACTTAAAAATTTTATTTTTTTCGAATGAATAGTTTTTCGCCCAATCCATAAGGAGCGACCGGGGGTCGGACAGCCTGAAACCGCGCGATCCTTCTTTTATCCACTCCCAATCTTTCAGACCCTTTTTAACGTTAGCAACCTGCCCCAGACTGACTCCCGCTTCATCACTGAGCTCTTGAAATTTCCAATATCTTTCAGGGGTCATCAACAATACCCGCAATACCCGGGAAGATTTAGGCCGGTAAATTGACCTGAGCGCTCTGGTGGACACGTAAGGGTTTTTCCTTCCCTCCCGGCTGATAAAGATCGAGCCGAACGATAAGTAAGCGTTACCCGCCAGATCCAGATATCCCACGTCACCCTCTTTACAGATATTCGCCGACGTTTCAGAGATGTAGGAAGCCATAAAAACGGGATATGCACCGGAGTAACGGGAATCTTCTTTTAAGCGCAGGAACTTGTTGACGACCTCCCGGGCTAACCGGGGCTGGCCGGAGGACTTTATTTCTACTAATAAATTCACTCGCCGTTCGCTCGTATTCAAAGAGACGAAAAAATCACTCAGGTCCTGTTCTTCTCCCTCCTGACGGGTGATCTCAACATTTTTAATAAAAGGAATCTCACTAAAAACGTTTTCCAACATTTGCCTGGATTTCTGTTCTATTTCATTGATTTTCATTCTATCGCCCCTTTTCAGCGTTTGCTGAAAAGAATATACACAGTAAAAACGATCCCGTCAAATAAAAATTTTCATTAATTAAGCCATTTTCAGCAAATGCTGAAAATGGCTGTTTCAGTGAAAATTATAAGCCATTACCCCATCATCCTTTAACTGTTTTTTAACCTTCTATGAATATTTAACAATCGCTTAATTTAGGTAAGATATTAATTTCCGGACATTCTTACACAAGCTTTATCGTGTAATAATCGTGTAAAAATCAGATTAATCATGTAGTTGTAAGAAATGACCTTAATTAAAAGTCTCTGGCGAATAGACGCAGGAATATTTTTATGCCGAGACGGCCTCACGCCAACGCCTCAAGATAGGGGCGCATCACATTTGCCACGCGGCAAATTTTGGCGTTGGACCACAGATCATCCATCGAGCATAGTTTTTCCCTCCTGCACTCGCGCAGAGCCTCCAGAACCACATCAAGTCCAATCTTGTTTCTGTATTTAAAGCAATCGGCAACAGTCTTCGCAACACTATATATTTTTACCGATACTCCTTCTATTTCATGAACTTCAATACCGGCGTTGCGGGCTTCGCCCGAAAAACGAACAATCCTGATCGGAGGATATTTCATTCGGGGTTGCCGATCTTTTTCTCCTATGGCAATCCAGACCTTGTGAGGAATCTGAGTTCCTATATTATAGAATTGAAGAGCGGAAATAAGGCAGATAACTCCGTCGGGTACTCTCCGCGCGACCTGAGCAAGATCATGATTCTCAGTAATATCAGAATCGGCCCGGATATATACTCCCCTTGAAGCTCTATATAGAAGCCCCTTTTCACAGAGACGGCTGAGATAAACTCTTGGTATCCCGAACTTATCTAGATCACGAGTCCGAAGAACGCCTTTTTCCCGGGCAAGTTTCAGCAGGTTTTCCGCATGATTCTTTTTCATAGTGCCATTATGTTACATATTGCAGGTATTTGTCAATATCTCCCGACAATTAGTAACATTTCTTGTATCTATTCCATTATTATCCGAAGAAATATTTTTATCTCCTCCGGGTCGGTAGTGGATATCTTCAATGAAAAATCAGCGTCAAATCCCTACTACTGACAGAAAATAGACAATTCTTAAACCATCCTCCCCTACTCTTTCACACTGATATTCAGCCTCCTCTTTTCGGGAAGGAATTATATATATGGGTGAGAAAAAATGGAAGGGAAAAGAAAGTGAGCTGCCGACTTCGCCAAAGTAGCCTCAGGCTACGACGGCTGAAAAAGTGAACTAAAGTTCGAAGTGAGTTAAAGTGACTAAAGAATCTTGCCCCGCAAAATGACCTGCGGTCATCGCGGGGTAAAAATGCAAAAATCCGTCCCGGCATCGAAAAGCAGAAAAAATTGGTTGCATATCCTTGGTACTTGTCTACAATTACCGAGGATATGCAACTGGAGGGACCTATGGATCGGAAAGAAAAAATCATCGAACTTGCCAAGCAGAGAGGGATCATTCGTCCCCGTGATGTCGAGGCGGCGGGGATTCCCCGCGAATACCTTCTGAGGCTATACCGAAATGGGGAGCTGGTTAGGGTGGGGCGAGGACTCTATGCCATGCCGGAAACGCTGACCAGCGAGTCCATTTCGCTGGCAGAAGTCTCCAAGAGGGTGCCGACTGCGGTAATCTGCCTGATTTCGGCCCTACAATTTCACGACCTGACAACACAGATTACTAACCGGGTGTGGATAGCCATCGAGAACAAGAAATGGAAGCCGGTAATCGAATACCCCCCCATCGAGCTTGTACGCCTGACCGGGAAAGCTTTCAACTTCGGCATCGAACAACACGAGGTAAACCGCGTACAGGTTAAAGTCTACAGCCCCGCTAAAACAGTTGCCGATTGTTTTAAGTTTCGTAACAAAATCGGACTCGACATCGCACTGGAAGCCCTCCGCGAGACCTGGAAAAGTCGTAAGGCTTCGATGGACGAACTATGGGAAGCCGCCAAGGTGTGTCGCGTGGCGAATGTTATACGTCCCTATCTGGAAGCGATCACATGAGTTCGACCAAGAGAAAAAACATCGGCCACTCTGTCTATCAACGGCTCTTGAACCACGCAAAGACCCACGGCGATGACTTCAATCTCCTGCTCTTCCGATACGGCGTTGAACGCCTTCTCTACCGCCTCAGCATTTCTCCCTTCGCCGATATATTCATTCTGAAGGGTGCAAGTCTGTTCCTCGTATGGAAAGGACAGAACTACAGAGTGACCAGGGACGCTGACTTGCTTGGTCTGGGTCCTGTGGACGCAGAAAATATAGCCGATATTTTTAAGGAAATATGCCAGGCCGTCTCTGATGATGTTGACGGCATTCAATTCATGCCCGACACCATCAGAGTAGCGCCTATCCGTGAAGAGCATGAGTATGGAGGTATCCGGGTAACGCTCGTGGGTATGCTCCATCATGCCCGTATACCCCTTCAGATTGACATCGGTTGGGGCGATGCCGTCACACCGGCACCGGAAAAGATCGACTTCCCGACGATTCTGGACGCTCCCAAACCACATCTTCTGGCGTACCCCCGGTATACGATGGTTGCCGAGAAGCTTGAGACCATGGTGCGACTGGGAATAGCCAACAGTCGGATGAAGGATTTTTTCGACGTCTGGCTGTTGAGCCGGCTGTTTGAGTTTGACGGCCGAACGCTTTGTGAAGCCGTGCGTAACACCTTCCAGCAACGCTCAACCCTCCTGGCGGCCGGGTTACCGATGGCTTTTACGGAAGAATTCCGGAAAGATACGCAGAAGCAGACCCAATGGCGGGCATTTATACGTAAGTCAAAACCCAAAACCGAGCCTGGGGACCTTGATACCGTTATCAGCGAAATATCGGAGTTCTTGCTGCCGGCAATAAAATCGTTGCAGAGAGATGAGATGCTTGAATCGGCCTGGGCGAAGGGTGGACCCTGTTGGAAGTGAACTAAAGTTTGGAACTGGGGAATGGGGAATAGAGAATGGGGAATAAATGACGAAATCCGCCCCGCAAATCACGCACCACAGGGTCACATCACAGATAAAGAAATATTCGCCGGGGGATAGATACTCTACATGGAGTCCGGGGCGGAGACCCCACTCGGTCTCGAGATTCTTGATTTCTGAATGTTGGATCATCGCATCATTCGCCCGCTCGGAGATTCACATTGACTTCGAGATTCCACCGTCTGAGCAGCTTGCCCCGCATGGACGCAGACGGATCAAGCTTGGAGTAACCTGCACTGATATTCTTCTCGCAGAACATCACCGTATCGGGGGCGTTGATTCCAAGTGTCTCAATAACATATCCCAGACGCTTGATGGCAGCTCGATTGTTCAGTTTCTCAAGACATTCGCGTAACTCGTTGTCATCTCTGTGCTCACTATCGAAATACTCGGCTACGAACTCAGCCGCATGTTTCATCCCTCCACCGAGGCGTGGTGTATTCAGAATGTCCGCAATAGTTCGAGAGGGCGATGAGACAGACAGCTTGATGCTGTTCCGCCAGACCGTGGAAAGAGAGAACAGTTTCTTATTTGGAATCGCGGTTATAACATACTTGGTTCCTTTGATAAGAGGCGTTCGGTCGCGCACAGGTGATGATGTGAAGACCACCACGTCCGAGAAGATTTGTTCTGTCAGTCCCCAATGCTCGGCAGCACTCCAGCCACCAATGTAACAAGGGGAGAAAATAGCGTTCGCGACAATCCAGGGATCTTCACGCCACTCTGAAGGGTTACTCGCGTTGAGCGGTACGGTAATGTACGTACCTCGTCGTATTCGCGACAACCAGCCTCTCGACGACCAGTAGCAGAGCAGAGATCTTGTTTTGGGTCGTGACAGCTCAAGTGTCGCGGCGGCTTCATCTATGCCAAAAGGTGCAGAAAGTGCGCGATGCAGTCGCGACAGAAGCTCTCGATGGTATTTCGAGATACCCAACAAGTTGTCTCTGGTATATCGTGAGTTCATTTATCCATACTCCGTCTAAACTAATGCACGTAGAATATACCAAACCTATCACAGTGACAAGCGAAATATAGAAAAAAACAGGAAAAAATAGGAAGCGGGCGATAGAACAAGAATATTCACCCGGGGATAGATACTCTACATGGAGTCCGGGGCGGAGACGCCGAGAATAGAGAGGCCTTCGGAGATCACCAGCTGGGTCGCCCGGGCCAGGGCCAGGCGGGCGGCCGTCAGGTCGGGATCATCGGTAATCACCCGGCAGTGATTGTAGTAGCTGTGGAAGATCGCGGCTAACTCCTCCAGATAGGCGGGGATAAGATGGTTCTGGTGGGTCAGGGCGGCCGTTTTAACCACCCCGGGGAAGAGAACAAGTTTCTTTATAAGTTCCAGCTCCGCCGGTTCGGAAAGACAGGCGAGATCAATCTTCGTAAAATCCGGCAGGGGGCGGCCGGTCACGGCCCGGAATTTCTTAAAGATGCTGTTGATGCGGGCGTGGGCGTATTGGACATAATAAACCGGATTGTCGTTTGTCTTCTTCCGGGCCAGTTCAAGATCGAAATCAAGATGGCTCTCCTTCCGGCGGCGGACGAAGAAATAGCGGGCGGCGTCCTTGCCTACTTTATCCAGCACCTGTCGGAGAGAGATAAATTCACCCATCCGGGTGGACATCGAGAGCTTCTTCTTCCCCTCATAGAGCGTGGAGAGCTGGACAATGATAATATCCAGACGAGCGGGATTCAATCCCAGGGCTTTCATGGCTCCCTTCAGCCGGGCGATATAACCGTGATGATCGGGCCCCCAGAAGTCAATCATCTCTGAATAGCCCCTCCCGTACTTCTCCCGGTGATAGGCGATATCCGAACTGATATAGGTCAGATCGCCGTTTTTCTTTCTCAGGACGCGATCTTTCTCATCTCCATACGCCGATGAGCGAAACCAGAGAGCCCCGTCCTTTTCATAAGTGCTCCCCCGGGCCGCCAGGTCCCGTAAGACAGCCGTCACTCTACCTTCCGCCACCAGTTCGCTCTCACTCACCCAGGTCTCCATCTCGACACCGAAATCCCTTAATTCTTTTTTGATCATCTCCAGCAACGCGCCGGAGGCGAAGGTGCCGCAGTAATCGATTGCCTCTTCCGGGGGTAGCTCGGACAATTCTCTTCCAGCCGGTTTCAGTCCTCCTTCCAGGATCCGGCGGGCCAGGCCGATGATGTAATCGCCCTGATAATAATCGGCCGGAAGATCAACTTCTTCGCCCCTCAATTCACGCCAGCGCAGATAGACCGACTCTCCCAGGATCTTCATCTGGCGCCCGCGATCGTTCAGATAGTACTCCCGGGAGACCCGGTAACCGGCTTTGGCCAGGAGATTCGCCAGAACGTCCCCCACCGCCGCCTGCCGGCCGTGAGCCACAGTGAGCGGGCCGGTGGGGTTGGCGCTGACAAACTCCAGCAAGACCTTCTCCCCTTCCCCGGCTCTACTCTCCCCCCAATGTCCGGGAACTCGCAGAAGATGCCGGAGGGCGTCATGGAAGGCGCCCGGGGTAACTGTGAAGTTGAGAAAACCCTTGCGGGGGTCGGCTTCCACCCGGGAGATGATCGTCTTCCGGCTGATCCGTTTCTCTATCAGGGAGGCAATGATCTTGGCCGTCTCAACCGGGGAGCGCTTTACCCGGGAGGCCACCTTCATCGCGATATTTGAGGCCAGATCACCATGCCCTTTCTCCCGGGGAATCTTAAGCTCGACTGAAGGCAGAGAGACGGGGGGAAGCAAGTTTTGAGCGGCTGCTTCCCGGAAAGCATTTCCGATCAACTCCGAGATACGATCGTTGATCTCAGGCAGCATTGTCTTCCCCCGAAGTCAACGTCCGGGGAGCATCTCCCCACAACGTCTCCAGCGAATAGTAGGCGCGAGTTTCAGCCAGAAAGACATGGATCAGGATCACGCCATAATCCATGACCACCCATCTTGCTTCCGGGAAGCCCTCGATCCAGCTCGCGCGGGACCCCGCTTTTCTGAGCGCCTCTTCTACCTCATCGACAATCGCTTTAACCTGCCGGGTGTTCTCCGCGCTGCAGATAAAGAAATAATCAGCGACCGAAGAGAGACCACGCATGTCCAGAGCGATGATATCCTTCGCCTTCTTTGTCCGGCATGCCCGGGCGGCAATCTTGATGATCTCCCGTGTCTTCATAACCGGTAAAGCCCTTTCTCCTTGATGTAGGCGGCTACCCCGGGCGGTACCCATTGATCCGGGTCGCTCCCCGCCCGGACGGCCTCCCGGATTCCGGTGGATGAGACCGGGAAGGAGAGCTTGATAATATTTGACCGATCCGGCCGGATGATCCTCTCGGCCCAGTACTTGTTCTTTCCGGTTAATCGTTCCGGTTTAAACTCGGGCCGCGTGACCACGATAAAGCGGCAGAGGTCGATCAAGGTCCCGATCCGCTCCCAGCCGGCGATCTCCAGGAGACTATCCATCCCGATGATCAGGAAGATCTCCACCCCCGCTCCACGGTCCCGCTGTAGCTGGAGGATGGTGTCGATGGTATATGATATTCCTCCCCGTTCCAGCTCAATCCCGGAGATCCGGTATTCCGGGCAACCGTCGATCGCGCGCTGCAACATGGCGACCCGGTCATCTCCGGAAGCAACCGGCTCACCGGTCTTATAAGGAGAGATCGCGGCCGGGACAAAGATAACCCGCTGAAGCCCGAACTTATTCAGCGCGGCCCGGGCCATCGCCAGGTGGCCGTTATGGACAGGATCAAAGGTGCCGCCCAGGACACCGATCTTTAAGAGCTCTTGTCGGCTCATTCGTTTATAGACAGGTGCTTCAGTTCACTTCAGTCACTTTAGTTCACTTCGAACTTTAGTCACTTTACTTCACTCCCTGATCTGTCCCTCCCCCCGGACCACGTACTTATACGTGGTCAGCTCTTCCAGCCCCATCGGACCGCGGGCGTGAAGCTTATCGGTGCTGATGCCGATCTCCGCGCCCAGCCCGAACTGGCCCCCATCGGTAAATCGGGTGGAAGCGTTCACATAGACAGCGGCGGAGTCTACCCGGCGGGTAAAGAACTCCGCCTCTTCTTCATCTTCCGTGATGATGGCGTCGGAATGGTGCGAACCGTAGTTATTTATATGGTCGACGGCCTCGACCACCCCTTCAACCACTTTCACGGAGAGGATAAGATCAAGGTACTCTTCATACCAATCGGACTCAACCGCCCGCTTTATCTCCGAAAGCACGGCCCGGGTCTGGTCGCAGCCCCTCAATTCAACACCCTTCCCGACCAAGCGCGCCCGGAGATCGGGCAGGAAACTATCGGCGATCTTCCTGTCCACCAGAAGCGTCTCCACCGCATTACAGACTCCGGGACGCTGGGTCTTGGCATTGTCCACGATCTTAAGCGCCATCTCCGGATCAGCGCTGGCCGCCACGTAAATATGACAGATCCCCTTATAGTGCTTGATCACCGGGATGGTTGAGTTCTCAACCACCGCCCTAATCAGAGATTCTCCCCCCCGGGGGATAATCAGGTCCAGATATTGATCGAGTTTGAGCAGTTCGCCGACTACCGCCCGGTCAACTACGTTCACAATCTGGAGGGCGTCAACGGGAAGAGCGGTATCTTCCATCGCCCGCCGCAGGATTCCGGCCAGAGCGAGATTGGAATGGATCGCCTCCTTCCCCCCTCTCAGGATAACGGCGTTGCCGGCTTTCAGGCAGAGACCGGCCGCGTCAACGGTGACGTTGGGCCGGGACTCGTAGATAATCCCGATCACTCCGATCGGATCGCGCACCCGGGTAATAACCAGACCATTCGGCCGGACCCGTCTATCGATCACCCGGCCGACCGGGTCTTCCAGATTGGCCACTTCCCGCAGACCGGCGGCCATCCCCCGGAGACGGTCGGGGGTAACCCGCAACCGGTCCAGCAGCGCCGCGCTCAGACCCGCCTTCTCACCGGCCCGGAGGTCTTTCCGGTTGGCGGACTCAATCTCGGTCGAGCTCTTCTTAAGCTCCCCGGCCATGGCGACCAGCGCCCGGTTCTTCTCCGCCGTATTCAGCGAGGCGACCTTTCGGGAAGCTCTCCGCGCTTTCTGTGCTAGTTCAAGCGCATATTTTGTGTGGTCCATTTATTACTCCTCAACATCACCGGGGCAGGCTACCCCGGCCTATTGTTTGTTGACCCCTTGAGGCTTTACGTTCGACGTTCAGTGTTGAACGTTGGACGTTCGACGTTCATTCTTTTGCTTTTATAATATCAGCAGATTATCCCGATGGACAACCTCGTCATAGTACTTATACCCCAGGATGGACTCGATCCGCCCCGTCTTCTGCCCCTTAATCTGCTCCAGTTCGCGGGAACTGTAATTGACCAGCCCCCGACAGAACTCCTTGCCTTCCTCTCCCGTTATGGACACCATGTCACCCGCCTGAAAGTCGCCGTCCACCCCGGTAACCCCAGAAGCGAGCAGACTTTTGTCTCTCTCCACCAGTGCCTGACGGGCGCCACCGTCAACTATGATCCGGCCCTTCTGGAGACGGGAGAAAGCAATCCAGCTTTTCCGGGCCCGCATCCGCGCGAAGGTGGTGGGGAAGAAGGTTCCCACTTCTTCTCCCGCCACGATATCGGTTAGAACATTGGGTCGCGCGCCGCCGGCGATCACCACCCTCCCCCCGGCTCTGGTTACAATTTCAGCCGCTTCAATCTTGCTCCGCATCCCGCCCCGCGAGTACTCCTTGTAACCATTCTCTATCATCGCCAGAATATCAGGAGTAACCCGCTCCACTTGGTGAATTACTTCGCGGGGACCGTCCGGATGGACAGCCGGCTCCAGAAGCCCCTCCACGTCGGTCAGAAGGATCAGAAGGTCGGCCTGGACCAGGTTCGCGACCAGGGCCGCCAGATAGTCATTGTCCCCGAATTTAATCTCATCGACCGCGACGGAATCATTCTCATTTATAATCGGGATAACTCCCTTCTCCAGGAGTGCCAGAAGGGTATGACGGACATTCAGATGGCGGACACGATGATGCAGGCCGTCCCGGGTGAGAAGGATCTGACCAACGCGGAGACCGGCTTTGCCGAAATATTCATGGTAGATATGCATCAGGACAGTTTGGCCGACCGCCGCCGCCGCCTGCAGGGCCGGGAGGTCACGGGGTTTTCTCCTCAACCCCAGCTCCTGCCGGCCGGCCGCTATCGCTCCGGAAGTTACCAGGAGAATCTCTCTCCCCTGACTCTTCAAATCAGCGATCTGCGCTACGATCCGTCCGACCAGCCTTTTGTTGAGCGAACCTTTCTTCCCGGTCAAGAGACGGCTCCCGACCTTTACGACCAGTCGCTTTGTCTCGGGCAATATCTCTCTGTTTTTTGTGATTGGGTCCATAGTACCTTCTAAAAAAATGTGTTACATTATCTAATAATACAAAAACGGTACGACGTGTTTTGTATCATTAGCCGGCCAGATCGAAGAGCGCTTTCTTTAACTCCGTCAAACCCTCTCCTTCCAACGCCGATATCGGAAACACCCGGGACGCGGGAAGTCGGGAAGACCGCAAGAAATCCCGAAAATTATCTCCCGCTTCCGGCCGGTCCATCTTATTGGCCGCCACCAGAAACTGCTTGGCGGCCAGCTCCGGCTTATGCAGCTCAAGTTCATGACGAAGATGAAAATAGTCGTCAGCCGGGAGACGGCCATCCACGCCGGCCACATCCAGTATCAATAATAACACCCGGCTTCGCTCAATATGACGGAGGAATTCATGACCCAGGCCGACGTTTCTGTGCGCGCCGTCGATCAAGCCGGGAATATCGGCGATTGTGATCGTTTGATACGTGTCAGCCGGATTGGTCACAATCCCCAGGGTGGGGCTGAGGGTGGTAAAGGGATAGGCCGCGATCCGGGGATGGGCATGGGATATACGGGACAACAGGGTGGACTTACCCGCGTTGGGATATCCGACTAAACCGACCATAGCCAGGAGCTTCAGCTCGAGATTAAAGCCCCCCCCTTCCCCGGGCTTTCCCTTCTCGGCTATCCGGGGCGCGCGGCGAGTGGAGGTGGCAAAGCTGGCATTGCCCCGGCCTCCTTTTCCACCGCGGGCCAGGAGAATACGCTGCCCCGCTTCTACCAGATCGTCGATGGTCTCACCGGTCTCATCGTTTATGACCAGTGTCCCGAGTGGGACCGGCCGGACGATCGTCTTACCTCTTCTTCCCTGCTTATTTTTGCCCTGACCGGGATGACCTTTCTCGGCTTTAAGGAGCGGCCGGTAATAAAAAGGTAGCAGCGTGCCAACCTGCTCACTCGCTTCCAGGTAGACACTTCCTCCATCACCGCCGCCGCCACCGTCCGGGCCGCCCCGGGGAACATACTTCTCCCTTCTGAAACTCACACACCCGTCTCCCCCTCGACCGGCTTTTACGGTAATCGTCGCTCTGTCAATAAAGGGTTTTTTCAAACCAACGGGTGGGTGGAGACGAATCGGTTAAGCAACGGCGCCCGGAGTAATTGAGACGTGCTTCTTCCGGCCATGGCTCTCGAAGTTGACAATGCCATCGATCAGGGCGAAGAGAGTATCATCCCGGCCCCGGCCGACATTCTTCCCGGGGAGAACCCGCGTACCCCTTTGCCGAATGATAATCGTCCCCCCCCGGATAAATTGCCCGGTGTTTCTTTTTACTCCCAGCCGTTTAGAATGGCTGTCTCTCCCGTTTCGGGAGCTTCCTTGTCCTGTTTTATGAGACATATTTGCCTCCTCTTAAATTCCTATATATATTATTTTTTCGTTTTTTTTGCGGGCGCCGGTTTTTCTTTGCCGGCTTCCTTCTTCTTCGCGACCGGTTTTTTGCGCGGCGCCGCCTTCTTCTTTTTGGCCGGCGCTTTTGCGGCCGGAGCGGTGGAAACTTTTTTCGCCGGTTTCGCTTTCGCCCCACCGGTCTTTCCTGCCGGGGGCTTTTCACTCGCGCCCGGCGTGACTATCTGCCGGATCTCTACCCGGCAGAGATCCTGACGATGACCCATTTTTCGGTGCGAATCTTTCCGTCGCTTGTATTTATAAACAATTAACTTCGGGCCCCGGCCAAACTCAAGGATCCGCCCTTTAACGGCATAACCATCGAGATGGGGGTGCCCCAGTAAAATATTCTTTCCGTCCCAGTAAAGCAAAACCTGCGTAAAAGTCACCTCATCGCCGACCTGTCCCGGTAATCTCGGTGTCTCTATATTATCATTCTTCTGAATCAAATATTGCTTTCCGGCTATCTTTACAACCGCAAAGTTCATTATATATTCCTCCGGATTAATGCACTTTTTTATAAATTATGTAAGAAAGAGAGTGTTGTCAACGAAAAAGAGCATGGCCTACACCTGTTCCTGCCCGTTGGGGGAGAGGGCCCAGAGGATATATTCTTGAAAACCTAGGTCCGCGTTATCGATAATACTGATCCTGATCCCCCGGCGGCGAGCCACGTGACGTAACTGATTCCATTCTTCTTCCAGAATATACCGGGCCAGGTGCGGCGCGGCCTCAAGCCGAAACCGCTTGATTTTCGGGTATTTATAAACGGCCGTCCCGAGTTTTCTCTCTATCTCCAACCCCAGGCTGAATAAGGACTTGACGACGCCCAGACCCCGGCAGTACGGGCACGGCTCATAAGCCTTCTGCAAAAAACTCTCCTCCTCCCGCTGCCGGGTCAACTGGATCAGGCCAAAATCGGAGAACGGAAGAACTCTGGTTCGGGCTCGGTCCTTCTTCAGTTCCTTCAGGAGCGCGGACATCACCCGCTTCTGATACCTCCGGGAAGCCATATCGATAAAGTCGATAACTATGATCCCCCCCATATTCCTGAGTCGTAATTGAATCGCCACTTCTTCGGCCGCTTCCAGGTTCGCCTTCAGGACCGTCTCTTCCTGATCCTTTCCTCCTTTATGCTTTCCCGTGTTGACATCGACCGCGACCAGCGCCTCGGTTTGATTGAAGACCAGAAATCCCCCGCATTTAAGCCATATCTTGGGCTGGAAGAGCTTCTCGACTTCCGCCTCCAATCCGTATTTCTCGAAGAGAGGCTTCCGGCCCCGATAGAAAACAAGCTGGGACTGGGCCTGGGGAGAGAAGTTTCCCAAAAAATGATTTATCTTCTTATATTCCGTCTTGGAATCAACGATTATATGTTCAACATCGGTCAACAATGAATCACGGATAACCTTCAGCACCAATCCAATTTCTTCATGCAAAAGAGCGGGGGCGGACGCTTTCCGCTCCAATTTCTGAACTGCCTTCCAGGCATTGAGAAGATAGTACAGATCTTTCTTTAAATTCTTCTTATTGGCGGTGAGGGCGGCCGTCCGGACGATGACCCCGCTCTCTTCTTTAGCCTTGAACTCCACCATGGTCTTCCGCAACTGGTGCCGCTGTTCTCTCTGTATGATCTTGCGGGAGATGCCGATTCGTCTGTCCTGGGGAGTCAGAACCAGGTAGCGGCCCGGGAGGCTGATCTGGGTAGTCAGTCGCGGGCCTTTATTGCTGATCGACTCCTTAACCACCTGGACCATTATCTCCTGCCCTTTCCGGAGCATCTGTTCTATGGTGCGGGGTTTACCCTGGGAGGAGTTCCCGGCCGAGGTGGTATCCTCATCATCGACATATTCCTCCCAGAGCGAAGATGATTGAGCGGTCTCGCTCATCGGCAGGAAACCGTCTTTTTCCAGGCCGATATCAACGAAGGCGGCTCCCAGGCCGTGGAGGATGGTGGTCACTCTCCCTTTATAGACGTTCCCTAAAGGCCGCTGCTCCTCGCCCCGTTCGAGGAAGAACTGTTCCAGCTTGCCGTCCACCATAACGGCTACCCGATTCTCCCGCGGGTGACAGTTGATTAGAATTTCCTTCTTCATTATAACTTTTCCCTTCAATATTACTTCATCGTTACAGAATATCCCGATCGTCGAAATCCGCAACCCCTTTCTTCCCGTGGAATCCAAGGCGCTGCCATTTAAGAGCCCTCAAGAGAGCCCGGGGCGCCCCCGAAAGGGCCGCCAGAACCTCAAGGGGGCGGCCGTTCTCCTTCACTGAGAGGAGCATCTTCAGAGTGCGTCCATTACCCTGAGTTTTCAACAGATCCAGTTCCAGGACACCCCGGCGCGCGTTGACGCTCTTGATCCGACCGTCTTTCTCATATTCCACCCGGGCCTCGGAAGCGGATAGAAAGGAACCGATCTCCCGGTCCGTCACCCGAACAGGTGATCTTAATCGCACCTGATATTCCACCTCCCGGATGGCTTTCCCGAGGGATATCGTATCGGGCGATAGAAGTTCCGCTCCGCTTACCCTCACTCCCGGGGGAAGAACCCGGTTCAGATCAACTACCGCCTGATCCTCCTCAACCGGGCGGATCAAGACCATCTCAAGAAGTTCGTTTAAGCCCTCCATCCCCACTTTAAGAGGAGGACAGAAGGATACCCGGGGATGAGGATTAAAGCCCTCGGAATAGGCAACCGGCAACTTCGCCCGGGTAAAGGACCGGAAGAAGAGACGGAGCAGGTCACGGTGGGAGATAAAACGGATCAGACCGGTCTTGGAATATGTAAGACGGAGTTTGAGGGGATTCAGCGCCTTCATTTATCTTTCTTTTCCCCGAACGCCCTCCTCGCCTCCCGGATCAATGTCTCTTTCGCCACACCGGTCCCGATATGGTCCCAGGGTAGAGCATCATGATAATCATAAGGGAAAGCAAGATACCGGTCCATCGGGATCTCCGCTCTTTGAAAGGCCCGCGCCCATTTATCTTCGTCGAAACATTCCTTCCAGCCGTCGAAACGGCAGCCCTCTTCCCAGGCCGCTCGCAGCACGCTCCCCAGGAGACGATCCCCCCGGGCCAGAATTCCTTCTATCCGGCTCAACTCCACCGGATGAAACTTCAATCTAACCCTCCGGGAAGGGACCAGACGTCTGAGGATACCCTTCTTTCTGATGACCGATCCGGCTTCTTCCATCGGAGACCACTGGAAAGGGGTGGCCGCCTTGGGGACGAAATTCGATATCGTCACATTCAGGTTCCCTCCCCAGCGGGAGATCCGGTTGATGACTTCCGTGATAGCTGTGACATCATCTTCGGTCTCGGTCGGAAGACCGATCATAAAATACAGCTTGATCAACCGCCAGCCCAGCTCCTTGATCTTCCCGCTGATCTCCCAGAGATAATCAGCATCAACGAACTTCTTGATAACCCGCTGGAGACGCGGGGTGGCCGCCTCCGGGGCCATGGTGATGCCGCTTCTTCTCAACCGTCTCAACTCCCGCAAGATCCGCTCGTTAACGGAAGCCACGTTGAGAGAAGGCAGGGAGAGACTCACCTTCCGTTCGGCCAGGCGCGGGGAGAGTTCTTCCAGCATCCTCTCGATCTCTCGATAATCTCCGGCCGAGAGGGAGAGGAGGGAGACTTCCTCAAATCCACCCTCCTCCGCCAGGTTTTCGACCTGCCGGATGATAACCTCGCCGCTCTTCTCCCGGACCGGACGCCCCACCCAACCCGCCTGGCAGAACCGGCACCCCCGCTTACATCCTCTCATTATCTCCACCACCGCGCGGTCATGTACGATCTGGGTAACGGGAATCAGGGGCCGTTCAATCCGCGAAGAGTCGAGTTCTCGAAGCACCCTCTTCTCTATCCGCGCCGGCGCCTGCGGATCGATCGGAAGGATCCTCCGGAAGAGACCGGATTCATCATACTCCACCCGGTAGAGAGAAGGGGCATAGAGGCCGGGGACTCTCGACACCAGAGCCGCGAGGAGATCTTCTTTCTTCTCCGCCCCGATCTCCCGGTAGGCGGCCAGGATCTCCACGATCGCTTCTTCCCCGTCTCCGATCAAAAAAAGATCAAAGAAATCCGCCAGAGGCTCCGGGTTAAAGGCTCCCGCTCCCCCTCCCAGGATCAGGGGAAAACCGGGCCAGGGACGATCACCCGCGGCGAGCGGCAACCCGGCCAGATCCAGCATGGTGAGGATATTGGTATAGGTAAGTTCAACCTGGAGAGAAAAACCCCAGATATCGAATTCCGCGGCCGGACGAAAGGACTCCAGGGAGAAGAGCGGGATCCGCTGCCGCCGAAGCGCGGCTTCCATATCCTTCCAGACGGCGTACGTCCGTTCCGCTCCGGCCCAGCTCAATCGGTTGACAATGTCATAGAGAATATGCAGCCCGTGGTGACTCATCCCAACTTCATAGAGATCGGGGTAACTGAGCAACAGGCTGACCTCAACATCCGGACGGACCGCGGCATTGATCTCCCCCCCGATATAGCGAGCTGGACGCTCGACAAAAGGCAAGACATCTTTCTCAAGTTTCTCGCGGATGTTCAAAATATACGTAATTATTAATAATAGTATCGATGCGCGTAGACACTCTCGCAGAGACCCAGAATGATCAGGAACGTTATGGTCACCGAACCCCCGTAACTTATCAGCGGCAACGGTAATCCGGTAGCCGGAAGTAATCCGGCCGCCATCCCGATGTTGATCCCCACGTGGCCGGCCAGGACCAGGATCCCCCCCGCGACCAGCAACTTACCGGTCATCTCCCGGCACTTCCACCCGATTATAAAGAGGCGAAGAAAGATGAACGCGTAAATAGCCAGGACCAGCAGACACCCGGCAAAACCCCATTCTTCCGCCACCACCGAGAAGATGAAGTCGGTTTGGCGTTCCGGGAGAAAACTCAGCATATTCTGGGTCCCGGCCAGCCAGCCCTTTCCCCAGATCCCTCCGGATCCGATCGCGATCTTGGATTGGAGGATAGTATAGCCGGCCCCGGAGGGATCGAGATCGGGGTTGATAAAGACCAGAAGCCGGGTCTTCTGATAATCCTTGAGGAAAAACCAGAACGCGGGGGCAAGCAACGCCAGAATCAGGAGGATAATCAGGATATACTTCAGCCGTCCCCCGGCGACAAAGATCACACCTAAAGTTACCGGCAAGAAGATCAAGGCGGTCCCCAGATCCGGCTGCTTGAGGATCAGGAGAGCCGGGATTGCGGCCATCAGGCAGGGGAGGAGGATATATGACCAACGCCGGCGACGGTCGACCTTAACCGAGAGAAAGCGGGCCAGCATTAAGATCAGCGTTATCTTGGCGAACTCGGACGGCTGAACGGTAAAGCCCCCAATCTGGATCCATCGGCGGGCACCGAACCGCGTCTCCCCCAATATCACGATTGCCACCAGCAGAAAGGTCGTACACCCGGCTAAAAAATACGCATGGGCGACCACCTTCCGGTAATCAACGGCGGAGAGGATTAAGAAGAGAAGAAGACCCGCTACCATCCAGATGACCTGCCGCTTGAAATAAAGAATACCTGAGGCGGCGCTCAACTGGTATGAGGCGCTGTAGACAGCCATTGTCCCGATCACACTCAGCAACAACACCCCAACCAGCAGAAACCAATCAAGATATTTAAGAACTCTCAGTATATTCATTATAAATTAGCGCCTTCGGCGCAAATTTGGGGAATAGGGATTAGGGAATAGGGATTGGTTCACCTAATTCCTATAAAATGTTGCTTATTCAATAGTTTTATTGAAATTCCAGAACATTAAAATAACGCCGCATGAATTCTCCCGCCAGGGGGGCGGCATCCCGGGGGCCGGATTCCGCGTCTTCCAGGATGATGGCCAGCACGACCTCCGGATTATCCGCCGGCGCCAGAGCCAGAAACCAGGCGTGCTTCCCGTATTCAGGAGGGGTACCCACCTGCACCGTGCCGGACTTCCCGGCCACCGTGATGACGGGATGGGCGGCCGCTCTCCCGGTGCCGTGCTCTTCGTTTACCACCCGTACCATCCCGGAGAGAAGCTCAGACCAGATCTCTTCCGGGACATCCAGCTTCTTCCGGATTACCGGCTCAAACTCTTTTATGATCTCGCCCTCCGGCGAGATCATCCTCTTCACAATACGCGGCTGATAGAGCGTGCCTCGATTGGCGATAATACACCCCATGCTCGCCATCTGGAGGGGAGTAACCAGAAGATAGCCCTGCCCGATTGAGAGATTGACCGTATCCCCGGTATACCAGGACTCCCCGATAATCTTTTTTTTCCAGGCCCGATCCGGGATAAGGCCTCCGCTTTCTCCTCTAATCTCCAGCCCGGATCTCTCTCCCAGCCCGATCGCCCGGGCCATTTTGGAGATCCTTTCCACTCCCACCTCCAATCCCAGGTTGTAAAAGTATATATTGCAGGAGTGCTTGATGGCTTGCTGGAGATCCAGCTCCCCATGGCCGCCCGGCAGCCAACAACGGAAGGTACTCTCGCCCAGAAGAAAGACACCCCGACAGTCAAAGGTGGTTTTCGGGGTGGAAACCCGGGAACTGAGGGCGGTCAGTGCCATCACCAGCTTAAAAGGAGAGCCGGGCGGATACTCTCCACTCAAGGCCCGGTTCATAAGAGGAGCTTCCGGATCGGAAAATACTCTCTCCGCGTCTTCCTTCCAAACCGGCCGGATCAGGAGGTTGGGATCGAAGGAAGGATGACTGACCAGGGCCAGGAGATCTCCATTGCGGGGATCCATCGCTACCGCCGCCCCATTCCACTCTTCCAGCAGTTCTTCCAGTATCTCCTGAGCCCGAATATCCAGTGTCAGATAGATATCATCTCCGGGACGGGGTTCTTTGTGGCTCAATACCTTATCCCGGTACCCGCGGGCGTCCACCTGTAGTTGTTCAGCGCCGGGCTCTCCCCGGAGATACCGGTCATAAGCTTCTTCCACTCCCATCTTTCCGATATCGTCCTGGGCGCGGTAGCCTGAATCCTTCAACTTTACCAGCTCCCGGGGACTGATCTGGCCGACATAACCGAGCAGATGAACCGGCACCTCTCCATACGGATAACTCCGGATCGGGTTCACCTGGACATCGACTCCGGGCAGCTCCGGGCCTTTCTCTTCCAGGATGGTGGCGGCGACAATCCCGATATCGGCCGCCAACCGCACCGGCTCAAAAGGGCGGTCCCGAAAAGTATCCAGCCGGCGGTTTAACCGCTCCGGGGAGAGGTTGAGAATGGAACTGAGGGTCGCGATCAGTCTCTCCCGGTCTTCAACTTCAGTCGGATTGATCACCACGTCAAAACTGGGGCGGTTGTCAGCCAGTACGACCCCGTTCCGGTCGAAGATAGTCCCGCGAGGGGCAGAGATTCGCACCAGACGAACCCGGTTCCGGACCGCCCGCTCCTGGTATTTCTCCCCCTTTACCACCTGCATATACCAGAGAGTGGCAACGATCACCCCCCCCCAGATAACCAGGAAGATAGCCAGGATCCGCAACCGCGCGTCAATCGACTTCTTCATTTTATAACTTAGCTTCGCAACTTATTTGAACCGCAGAGACCCGCTTTCAGCGGGTCTCTGCGGTTCAATTATCTTTCTTCCCATCTTTGTGGTTAGATTTTAGTTTACTGTTATCTTCCCCTGCCCAGAGCCCGGTCCATCATCCAGAGCCAGAGGGGAGAGACCAGCGTGGTCTGCCAGATGGAGGGCCAGATCGCTTCCCGCCAGGCATAGGACCAGGGCGGTGGACTGGAGAACACAACCAGCAGCAGATAATAGAGCAGACTGCTGATCAGAGTTGATCCGGCCACCATGAAGACCCGGGTGGTAAGATGGGCCCGGTAAAGTGGGGCACTGGCGAGCGCAACCAGCAATCCCGTGGCGGCCAACGTGAGAGAATGCAGCCCCAATCTTCCGGCGGAGAAGATATCGACCATCGCACCCCCCGCCATCCCCACGAACCATCCTGAGGCCGGACCCTTCCTCAGCGCCCAGTAAACCACGACTATTAAGACCAAGTCGGGACGGAAATCAAAGAGGAATCCCGCCTCTCCCCATGCCCCCGGGATGATAACCGATGCCAGAAGAAATGCCGATAATATGGTTCTTCGGCGCCATCTCCTTCCCCGGGTTGAGATAAAATGATGGAAGGGACGCCGGACCGTGATGCTCATAATTTTTATTGCAGGACCATGACCTGCTCCAGGCGGTCGAAATGGGTAGCCGGCTCCAGGTCGGCTGACTTGAATAACCCGAACTCCTGTTCGGAGACACTGGTAATGGTACCGATGAGAAGACCGGGCGGGTAGATCCGCCCTAGACCGGAGGTCAGCACAATCTTTCCGGGCGAGATCGGAAGGCGACGCGGCAGGTATTTCATCACACAGGTTCCTCCCGCCCCCTCCACAATTCCAGCCTGCCGGGAACCCTGAAGCACTCCTCCCACCCCGCTGGTCCGGTCGATGATCAAGAGCACCCGGCTCAGGTGAGGGGCAACCTCGATAACCTTCCCCACCACCCCCCGCGCCGATACCACGGGCGCTTCCTTTACCACGCCGTCCGCGCCACCTTTGTTGATCAGGATACTCTGGTTCCAGTGATGAAGATCCCGTCCGATGACCCGCGCCACAACCCCGGTATAGGGCTGTTTCCGCTTGAATTCCAGCAGAGCCCTCAACGCCTTATTCTCCTCCTCCACCTCCCGGAGCCTTACCAACTCGCCGGTAAGATAATCCACTCGTTCTTCCAGCCGGGGGTTGATCCGGGCGGCCCATATGACCCGTCCGATGTTCTTTACCACGATCCCCACCGGCGCAAACGCGTTTCCGGCGATAGTCTGAAGAGGAGAGAACAGATCAGCCAGTTTGATCTTCAAGGAGGAAGAAAGCGAAGGGGACAGACTGAGGAGGACAATAAAAGCGAGACCAACCACCGCCCCTACGATAATCCTCCTCATAATATCCAGACCTGATTAGAAGCCCGACTTTTCGGTAACCACGATCCTCTTCAAGAAACGGAGCTCCTGGAGCACCTTCCCCGTCCCCAGCACCACCGACTCAATCGGTTCGTCCGCCACATTGACCGGCAACCCCGTTTCCTCGCCCAGCAGCTTATCAAGCCCCCGGAGAAGCGATCCTCCGCCGGCCAGGATCATGCCCCGATCCACCAGGTCGGCGGACAACTCGGGAGGACACCGTTCCAGACTGATTCTCACCGCTTCGATGATCGTTGACATCGGTTCCGCTATTGCCTCTCGGACTTCCTCGGAGTTGATGGTCATGGTCTTGGGGAGGCCGGCCACCAGGTCACGCCCCTTTACTTCCATGGTGAGTTCCTCTTCCAGTGGGTAGCAGGAACCGATATTGATCTTGATCATCTCGGCCATCCGGGGGCCGATCAGCAGATTATAAGTTCGTTTTAAATACTGGATGATGGCTTCATCAAGTTCATCACCACCCACCCGAACGGAGCGGCTGAAGACGATTCCGGCCAGTGAGATAATAGCCACCTCGGAAGTCCCACCCCCGACATCAACAATCATATTTCCCGCCGCTTCCTGGACCGGAAGGCCGACTCCGATCGCGGCTGCCATCGGTTCTTCAATCAGGTAGACTTCGCGGGCGCCGGCATGCTCCGCGGAGTCCTTCACCGCCCTCTTCTCGACCTCGGTGATCCCGGAAGGGATCGCCACCACAACCCGGGGCCGAACCAGGGCCTTGCGGTTGTGTACTTTGGTAATAAAATAACGGAGCATGCTCTCCGTGATCTCGAAATCGGCGATTACCCCGTCTTTCAGGGGGCGGATGGCGACAATGCTGCCCGGGGTTCTCCCCAGCATATTCTTCGCCTCTTCACCCACCGCCAGAACGTTGTTGGTCCCTTTCTGGATGGCCACCACAGACGGTTCATTGAGTACGATGCCGCGCCCCTTGACAAAGACCAGGGTCGTGGCGGTCCCAAGATCGATTCCCATATCCGAGGAAAACATCCCCAAAACGTGATTGAGTAGCATATTATCCTCCTTAAAATCTTCCGGTGGAAAATTTTAATTTTCTCTTGATAATAATCGATATAATAATGGATTGTATAATTTTGACAAGTTAATTTTACCCGTCAAGTAGATACTGCCGGGCATCCTCCAGGAAACGGTCTTCGATCATTACTTCCACATATACGTCTTTCTTGTGATAATCGATCTTGACGACCCGGCCGTCCCGGTGGAGGCGGGCGACCAGATCCGGGCGGTTCTGAGGGATCAGCAGCCGATGTGATCGGCGCAGGCCGGCCAACTTTTCGTCGAGGGCTTTTAAAAGATCTTCCAGGCCGGTCTTTCGCAGAGCTGAGATCGGGACTCCGCCGTCGATGCGGCCCCTTGCCTCGCCCAGCAGAAATTCATCTTCAACCAGATCTATCTTGTTCAGAACAACGACCATCGGTTTCTCATCGGCCGAGAGCTCCTTTAAGACCACCTCTACCGACCGCTTCCGTTCCCAGACCATCCGATGGGAGAGATCCAGGACCTCGAGAAGGAGATCGGCTTCACCGACCTCCTCCAGGGTCGCCCGAAAGGCGTCGATCAGGTGATGGGGGAGCTGGCGGATAAATCCGACCGTATCACTGAAGAGAACGGCTCTTCCGGACGGGAGGACCGCCTTCCGGATGATCGGGTCGAGTGTGGCAAACAGCTTGTCTTCCGTTGGCGCTGCCGCCGCGGTCAGAGTGTTGAGAAGAGTAGACTTTCCGGAGTTAGTATATCCGATGATGGAGACGAGGGGGATCCCCGCCCGGCGGCGTTGTTTTCTCTGCGCCTCGCGGTGGCGCCGGACCTTTGCGATCTCTTTGTTCAGGTGTTGAATCCGGGTCCGGGTCTTCCTCCGGTCAATCTCGATCTGCTTCTCACCCGCGTCCCGGGTTCCTTTCACGCCCCCTTTCTGACGGGAGAGGTGGGTCCAGGCACCGGTCAGCCGGGGCAGGAGATACTGAAGCTGCGCCAGTTCGATCTGGAGCCGGGCCTCCCGGGTCCGGGCCCGTTGGACGAAGATCTCCAGGATCAGCTCGGTTCGGTCGAGTACCCTCACCCCGCTTACGTCCTGGAGGTTGCGGGTCTGGGCGGGAGAAAGGTCTCCATTAAATATGAGGAGCGAGACCCCATCCTGCCGGCATCGATCGGCGATCTCTCTTGCCTTCCCCGTCCCGATATAAGTAGCGGGATGAGGTTTTGATCGGCGTGAGATATTCATGCCGACCACCTCCAGCCCGGCGGTCGCGGCCAGTTGAGATAGTTCGGCCAGAAGATCCTCGATCTCCCAGCGATCGTTCCGTTTGAACTCAATCCCCACCAGGAGCGCCCTCTCCCGGGGTTCCGAATTCTCTTTAACCTCTATCATTTTATTTTTTTTCTTCCAAAAAAAATAATCTTGTAATCTTCTCAACCGCGACTTCCGGTTCGTCATCAGCTTCGAGATCGATCCAGTGAATCCGCTTCTCCCTCCTCCACCAGGTCATCTGTCTTTTGGCGAAATGCCGGGTGTCGGCGGCCAGCTTGCGGATGGACGCCGGGCGAGAATATTCTCCCCTCAGATAGCCTTCCACCTCTTTATAACCCAGCGCCTGCCAGGCGACCCGGTTGGACTTGAGTCCCCTCCGTAAAAGTTCCTCCGTCTCCTCAACCAGACCATGATCGAACATCTCTTCGGCCCTTCGGTTGATCCGGTTATAGAGGTCCTCTCGTTCTCTTCGCAAGCCAAAGATTAGATAGTGACTGGTGACTGGTGACTGGTGACTGGACTTATCTCCCCACTGACTTTGCCACCGGGAGATGGGGATGCCGGTCAACTCCAGCACCTCCAGGGCCCGGATGATCCTCTTCAGGTTATTCTTGTGGATGCGTTGGGCTGATATTGGATCGCGCTCGGAGAGAAGGCCGTAAAGATAACCGGGGCCGTTCTCTCTCTCTTTCTCACGAAGGGTGGCGCGGAAGACCGGGTCGGCGGGGGGTGAGTCGAAGAGACCGTCCACCAGGGCTTTGAGATAGAGCCCCGATCCTCCCACTACCAGGGGGATTACGGCTCGGCTCCTGATCTCACCGATCAGGGGGATCGCCAGTTCCCGAAAGCGGGCCGCGCTGTATTGCTCGGAGATATCAAGGATGTCGATCAGGTGATGGGGGACGCGGGAGAGTTCGGATTTTCCCGGCTGGGCGGTCGCGATCTTCATTCCCCGGTACACCTGGAAAGCGTCGGCGGAGATTATCTCCCCCCCGATCCGTTCCGCCAGAAGCACCGAGACCGCTGTCTTCCCTACCGCGGTAGGGCCCAGGACAACAATTGTCTCTTTGAATTTATCTTTGTGATTTATCTGCACCTGATCTGTTTACCGCCTCCCGAACTTCCGCTCCAGGTCTTCCCAGGAATAGGTAAGAAAGGTGGGGCGGCCATGAGGGCAGCGGTAGGGGTCCCGACAGGCGAAGAGTTCCTCAACCAGCTTATCCAGCTCAACCGGGGCCAGCCGGTCGCGAGCTTTGACCGCGGCCAGACAGGACATCCGGATGATAATCTCCTCCCGGGGATCGGTCGGCTCTCTGCCCTCCTCTTCCAGATCGGCGATTACGTCTAGGACCAGCTCCTCCCGGTTCCAATCCGAAAGAATCGCCGGCAATACAGTGATGATGAAGGAGTCGCTGCCGAACGGTTCGATCTCGATACCGAGCTCCCGCAGGAGCGGGATCTTCTCCAGAAGCCGGGCGGCCCGCGGCGGATCCAGATCGAGATTGATCGGCGAAAGCAGAGGCTGCAGCTCTATCTTCTCTCTCTTAAACGCGCGCTGGAGCCGCTCATAGACAATCCGTTCATGGGCCGCGTGCTGATCGATGACGATGATCCCCTCCGGAGACTGGGCCAGTACATAACGGTTGGCGGCCTGCCCCAGAATATGATATCGAGACGGACCCGGGGTAACGTCCGATCCTTCTTCCGGCCGCGAGATCTCCGCCAGAGGGGAAGAAGCCGGGAGTTCAGCAAGCGAAATATCATAAGACGCCGCGTCCACCAACTCCCCCACCCCGCGGGCCGGGTCGACCCGTCGTTTGTCATATAACCAACCGGCCGGGCCGGTGTTCTGCAGGGCGTTCCGAACCGTCCGGATCACCAGGTTCCGGATCGATGCGGGATGGGCAAACTTTACTTCCCGCTTGGCCGGATGAATGTTCACATCCACCGACCGGCCTCCCAGGTCGATAAAAATCACCCCCGCCGGAGAACGACGGGCCGGAAGCTGTGGAGCATATCCCTCCAATACCGCGCGGAAGATCAACCGGTCCCGGACCGGACGGTGGTTTACGAAGATGGAGAGCCCCTTCCGAACAACCCCGGCCAGATCGGGTGGAACAATAAAACCGCTCAACCTGGTTTCTTCCTCAACTTCTTCCAGAGGGATCAGGCGGGCCGAAAGGTCGCCTCCCCAGAGATCCCCCAACCGTTCCCGGAGCGACGATACGGCCGGGAGATCAAAGACCGTCTCACGGTCCCTCTCAAATCTGAAGGCGACATCCGGAGAGGCCAGGGCGTGCGCGGTCACTTCGGCGGTAATATGCCCCATCTCGGTTCGGTCCGTCTTTAAAAACTTCAGTCGGGCGGGCGTATTGAAGAAGAGCCTCCTTATTTCCACCGTCGTTCCGATGGGGGCGCCGACCTCGGAGACATCCCGGATTCGGCCGGCGGAGATATAGATCCGGGTCGCGGCCAGGGATTCCCCCGGACGGGAAGTTATCCGGATCTCCGAGACCCCGGCTATGCTGGGAAGGGCTTCCCCCCGAAAGCCGAGGGTGGAGAGATCCTCCAGGTCGGAGAAATTGGCCAGTTTGCTGGTCGAATGCCGCTCAAAGGCCAGCAGCAGGTCGTCCCGTTCCATCCCGCACCCGTCATCCTCCACTCTGATCTCCTTCCTCCCCCCTCCTTTGACGACCACCCGGAGGGACTTCGCCCCCGCGTCCAGGGCGTTCTCTATCAATTCCTTGACCACGGAAGCCGGGCGCTCCACCACTTCTCCGGCGGCGATCTTATTGACCACCGCCTCCGGTAATAATCTGATTCTACTCATTTCTTATTAATTAGCGCCTTCGGCGCTAATTTGGGGAATAGGGATTAGGGAATAGGGATTGGTTCACCTTAATCCCTATAAAATGTTACCTATTCAATAGTTTTATTGAAATTCCGATACAGTAAAATACAATTTCCTATGCGATTAAATTATTTCCTCAGCAGGTTCTCCTTGTGGATCACCGCCCAGATATGCTTGCAGGCAAAACCATGCTTTCTGCCCCGGTAGGTGTAATCCGGTCCGGTGCAGGAGGCCCCCAGCAATGGTCCTGCCCGGACCAGCGTTACCGTGAACTTCTCGACTTCATATTGATTGTCGCCGATTTTCTTGACCTTGGGCGCAATTACGCTCCCATCGTCATACCGTTTCCCCTCCCGGGTCATTCCGGGCCGGATCTCGACATAGCCCTTCGGGAGCTTAAATATCTTCCTGCCGATCGTCTCGGACTGTTCTTTACACTCTTCGATCTTGGTCCGGATCGCGGGCGCCTGCCAATCGGGGAACCGCTCGGCGATCATCTTATAGACGTCCTCCGCCTCGATATACCGGTCGTAGGCCTTCCGTTCTTCCTTTTGAAAGATCGCCTTCTTCGCCTCCCGAACCAGGAAATACGCCTTTCGATTCAATTCCTGGGGCCCCGCTTCCCCCTCCGTTCCCTGAACAAGTCCTAAAGATATGAATGCTCCGCCCCAGGCCAACACCAACAATAGAACCATCTTATTCATATTATTTCTTCCTCTTAAGTTTTAAATAATTCTTATGATAATGCGATATCTTCAAAACATGTAACTACTCAGGTTATCCGGTTCACCGTTCACGGTTCACGGTTTATTGCCTTGCGCGCTTCATATATCTTGAGATAGTTAATGAATCCGCGAACGGCAGTCCCGCTGTGGCGGGATTCAATCTTCATCACCCTCTAACCGTGAACCCTTGAACCGTGAACCCCTGAACCTGATTATTTATAACCAGAGTTTCCGGTCCAGCACCCGGTACTGGATAGCTTCGGAGAGGTGAGGCGGCCGGATCTCCTCCTCCCCCGCTAGGTCGGCGATGGTACGGGAGACCTTGAGGATCCGGTCATACGCCCGGGCGGAGAGCCCCATCTCGCTCATCGCCATCTCCAGGAGTTCCTTTCCTGCCCGGCTCAATCCGCAGAACTTCCTGAGAAGAGACGATTCCATATCGGCGTTGCAGTAAATGCCGCTCCCCCGGAAACGCTCCCGCTGAAGGGCTCGGGCCTCCCCCACCCTCTGGCGAATCGATTCCGAGTTCTCTCCCGACTCCCCCTTCGAGAGGTCGTGGTAGTCAACCGGCCCCACTTCCACGTGAATGTCAATCCGGTCCAGGAGTGGACCGGAGATCTTGGCCATATACTTCTGGATCTGTCCTGGGGTGCATCGGCACTCCCGCCGGGGATCGGTGTAATAACCGCAGGGACAGGGATTCATCGCCGCTACCAGCATAAAACGGGAAGGAAAGGTGAGCGAACCGGCCGCCCGCGAGATCGTCACCTCCCCGTTCTCCAGGGGTTGACGGAGCACCTCCAGGACATTCCGGTGGAACTCGGGGAGCTCATCCAGGAAGAGAACGCCGTTGTGGGCGAGACTAACCTCTCCCGGCCTGATCTTCGACCCCCCGCCGATCAACGCGATATCCGAGATCGTATGATGTGGGCTTCGCACCGGGCGGGTGGCGATTAGCGCCTCCCCCTTCTGGAGCAGCCCCACGCTGCTGTGGATCCGGGTGGTCTCCAGCGCCTCTTCCAGACCCATCACCGGCAGGATCGTGGGGATCCGTTTGGCCAGCATCGACTTCCCGGCCCCGGGGGGGCCGATCATGATCAGGTTGTGGGCGCCCGCGACCGCCACTTCGATCGAGCGCTTGACGTCCTGCTGCCCCTTCACGTCGGCAAAGTCCAGACTGTACCGGCCGGAGTCCTGAAAGACCTGATCAAGATCTACCCGGACCGGGGGGATATCCTCCTCGCCGGCGAGGTATTTCACCGCTTCGGACAGGTTCCTCACCGGCCGGGCTTCCAGGCCCCGCGCGATGGCCGCCTCCCGAACGTTCCCCACCGGGACCAGCAGCGACTTGACCCCCATCTTCCTCGCCCACATAGCGATTGAGAGCACACCCTTGACGGTGCGAACCTGGCCGTTGAGAGACAGCTCCCCCAGGATAACATGAGAAGCAAGTCCCCGGGACGGCATCTGGCCCGAGGCAACCAGGACCCCCAGTGCGATCGGGAGGTCGAAGCTCGGCCCCTCTTTCTTAATGTCCGCGGGCGCCAGGTTGACCGTGATCTTGTCGTCGGGGTACTCGAACCCCGAGTTGTTGAGCGCGGTGCGGACCCGGTCCCGGCTCTCTTTTACCGCCGCGTCCGGGAGGCCCACCACCACCACAGCCGGCAAACCCGGGCTCACATCCACCTCGATCTCGATCGGGTAGGCGTCTACACCCAGAAGCCCCGCGGATAAAACTTTGGCCAGCATTTTAAAATTTTCCTTCGGAATATTATAGTGGCTCAGACTGCGTCGAAGCTATAATTTTTGCTGCCTAAGAATTAAACTGAAGCAAAAATTGCACATATGCACGGACTGTTCCCTTTTCTTGTCTTATCTCATGTTTCTTTGCGTCAATTATTTTTAGTCGAGTTGAGATTGATTGTACACCTCCGGTCCCTTTTTAAAATATATAAAAATTTTTAAAGAGGAAATAGATAGATTCCCACCTTGCGGAAGGACGGAAAAAGAGTTATATTATTAATAATAAAGGTAAATTATAAGAGTGAAGATGAAATTAACAGAGATGGTTTTGAGCATAGGATTAGCGCTATTCTTTTCAAATCCGGGATATACCATGCAGCCACCTCCCGCGCCTCTGGATTCTCCGGGGTTTCAAGCGCTTACCGGGAAAGCGGATATAATTGTTGTCGGGAAGGTAGTCCAGGTGACAGAGACCGAAGAAGCAGCTAAAACAGGGAGAGAGATAACAGTAGAAGTTACTTTAAAGATTGGAGATCTATTAAAAGGTGACGTCTCAGGTGAAAATATTCATATTCAAGAATCCTATCCCGGTTTCGATTCAATAGTCAAAGATTTAACTTCCTCGAAGAATAAAATCTCACGAGGGCAGATTGTTTCCACCAGCGCCGGGCCGCGTCCTTATCACGGCAAATATAAAGAAGGAGACCGAATTATCGTCCTCCTCAAAGTAATCGAGGGAAAGGATAAATATCGACCATTAGGATCCGGAACTTATGATGAATACTTCTGTGAGTTTCTCATCCAGGCAGGGGGCATTAAGACATTATATTTCAAGTTCGCCGACGATATTGAAAAATACACTCGTTCTGAAGATGAATTCATCGGCTTGATTAAGAAACTATCGGAGAAAAACTTATAACAAAGGAGAGAAAAATGACACTATTATCAAAGAAGAAAATCAGTATGATCGCCGGCTTCTTAATCGGGGCTATCTTCATGGCTCAGGCAATAGCTGACGATACTGTCTATAATAGAAGGGCGAGAAACCCATATCTGGTAAGAACATTCTGGGAGGATGGGAAACAGATCGATGAGATTATTGTACCGGGACGTCCTCCCAAGGATTTCCGAGCGGCAAAAGCCCAGATCCCCGAGCCTGATCTCGCTTTAGGAATCAATACCCTCTCCAATGTTCCCGCCTTCGACTGGTGTTACGGATGTTCGGCCACCTCCGCCGCCATGTTGGCGGGTTATTATGACCGTACCGGATATTCTAACATGTACGCCGGCCCGGCGGATGGCGGTGTCTGTCCTATGAACAACGTTATCTGGGGTTCGGGTGAGTGTCCTTTAAGCGCGACCCACCAGGGATACGATGGATTGAGTGCCAGGGGACATGTGGAGGACTACTGGTACGATTATGGAAGTACCATAGATCCCTACCTTGGCAATTGGACGGAGCACGCTTACGCTGACTGCACTGCTGATTTCATGGGAACTAACCAGTACCAAAACTGGCAAAACGTAGACGGCTCGACTACGTTCTTCAATTATCCTAGCGGCAATCCCTTCTATGATTATTCCGGGTGTGAACCTGGCAGACGAGATGGTTGTCACGGTGCGCGTCTCTTTGTCGAGTCGCGGGGTTATACCGTACCCTATCATGGTAATTTTAATCAGTATATCAAGGGCCAGGGCTCAGATTCTAACCTGGGGTTTACTTTCTTTAATTTTCAGTCGGAGATCGATGCCGGCCGTCCCGTCCTCATCCAGGTTGAGGGTCACACCATGCTGGGTTTCGGGTACGATACCTCCGGGTCGCTTATCTACATACATGACACCTGGGATCACAGCGATCACTCGATGACCTGGGGTGGAACTTACCCCTACTGGACCGGTAGCGTATGGGTATATCTGCAGCACTACGGAGTAACGGTTCTTCGACTTGATGCCATCGGGCCGACCCCTACACCGGTCCCTCCGACACCGGCGGCTCCTCTCTGGATCTACGACTATAATGGCGACGGAACATCCGACATCGCCATCTTTCGGGAGACCTCGGGCCTCTGGTCGGTAAGAGGAATAACGCGAGTCTACTTCGGCTCTTTCTCAGATCTACCGGTCCCCGGTGATTACAGCGGCAACGGAGCCACGGATATCGGCATCTTCCGGGGGAGTTCCGGCCTGTGGGGAGTCAGAGGGGTGACCAGGATTTACTTCGGCTCTTCTCCCGACATCCCCGTACCGGGTGATTATAATGGTGACGGGCTGTGCGACGCTGGGATCTTCCGGAATACCAGCGGTCTCTGGGCTTTCCGGGGAGTAACCCGCGTTTATTTCGGGGGCTCCGGGGATACCCCTGTTCCCGGATACTACGACGGGGACGGGACGAAGGATATCGCCCTCTTCCGGGGGAGTTCCGGTCTCTGGGCGATTAAGGGACTCAGCCGGATATACTTCGGCGGCTCAACCGATGAGGCCGTTCCCGGAGACTACGATGGAAGTGGGACCTGGACTCCGGGAATCTTTCGTTCCTCTTCCGGACTCTGGGCGATCCGGGGAGTGACAAGAGCATACTTTGGGAGTTCTTTTGATCAACCGTTACCAGCCGATTACACCGGAAACTCCCGGGATGACATCGGCATCTTCCGTGATAGCTCAGGGCTGTGGGCGGTAAAAGGGACTACCAGGGTTTATTACGGGAGTTCGGGGGATATCCCGGTGACAAGGTAAAAATGGGCTTGCCATCGAAATCATCCGGTATCGGTAGATCCAGAATATCGAGGATAGTGGCGGGGAGATCGTAGACCACGGGACGTTTGGTGATCGGGGAATCGCCTGGAAGATACAACATGGCGTCATAATATGTGTGCATGCCGCTGAGCGGACCGGTCTCGAAGATAGAGTCTTTCTTCAATCCGGCTTTTAAGTCGTAGCCATCATTAGGATCGACGATTATGTCCGGGGCCGAGTCGAGATATGGACCGGACAACACTTCTTCTTTCTTAAAGATTTGTTTGCAGACGGATCTCCCATCTTCCAGTAAATTTTTAAGATCATTCATGATCTTTTCCCGCACCCGTTCATAATCCTGATCTTTCACCCCTCCATTCTTCCAATAATTTTCTTTGAGGATATAGATTCTTCCGGGGACAAGTGAAAACGCTCTTGATTCGGGGGAGATGGCTTCGAAATCAAGGTCATGGGCCGGGGGGCGGGAGAAGACCAGATAACCCCGGTCCTGGAGCCACCGGTTCAACTGGACCTCTTTTCGAATCCGGCAGAATCCATGATCCGACATTATAATCAACTCTATCTCTTCGGTTAATTTTTGAGCTACCTGTCCGATAAAGTCATCGATCCGGCGGAGGAAATTCATATAGTAATCATGGTTTAAACCGTCGGATTCTTCCGGATCCAGAAATTTAAACATGAAGTGTCCCATCCGGTCGGTATCCATGAAGTGGACGGTGAAGAGATCCCATTCTTCGGAATCCCAGAGATCGAATAATGTCTTTACCCGCCCCTCAAAGACTTTCCGGTTCTCCGCCTTGAAAAAATCCAGGGACTCACGGGCTTTCATCGGGTTGATATCTATCATGTAGCCGGTCCGCTCAAGATCGGGCAGGATCGACTGAGGATAGACCGCTTTTTCCAGCGAAGGACTGAGAAAACCGCCCACCGTGATTCCATCTACTGGCCGGGGAGGATAAGTTCCCGGAACGCCCAGCGATATAACCCGCTTCCCCTGCTCGGAGATAATTTCCTGGATGGTCTTCGATCGGCAGTTGGTTGAGTTCGGGATATAGAGTTCAAGATCACGGGTCAGTTCAGCGAAACCATAGACCCCGAATTTTCCGGGATTCTTACCGGTTTGGTAGCAGGTCCAGGCAACATTTGAGACCGTGGGATAGATGGAATCCATCTGGACGAAGGAGCCAGCTTCCAAACGAGATTTGAAGTTGGGCATAACTCCCGCCTCCATCAAACGGACGGCCAGAGTATAGGGAAAGCCATCCAAGCCGATTACCAGTACTTTTTTCATATTGACTATTGACCGATTATCGCGTGGGCGATGATTCCGCCGGCGACGACATCGTTATTCCGGACGATGACGAAACGTCCAAGTTCCCTGGTCTTATAAAACGATTCCACAACCACGGGGTTTTCCGTAGAGATGATCACTTCACCAACCTCGGTATCCTCGAGCTTGGAAGCGTCTTCTTCCAGAACTTCCAGAGTGGAGGAGTCGATCCGTTCCTCAATCTTCTCTATTTTAGCTGGGGCTTCTTCCGTGGCGCATCGGAATAACAGCTTCTCATTTATGTCAAGTGGTTGAGGAGACATCCAGAAGATACTGGCTTTGAATCGATTACTGACCGGCGGGGTATCTGCCGGCCGAGACGCCACCTCGCCGCGCTTGATATCTTCGTCGGGTTCGATCGTCAGGCCGATTGATTCCCCCGCTTCCGCCGTCCGCCTTCCATCATCTAAAAATACCTCGATGGTCTTAATCCGGGCGCCCTGTTGGGAGGGCAGAAATACGATCTCGTCTCCGAGACGCACCTTCCCGGCCTCGACTCTGCCCACCAGGATCTTCTTCTCCCCGACTTCATAAGCATCCTGAACTGGAAACCGGAACGGCTTCTCAACCGAAGACGGCAGGTTTTTGAATGAGTCAAGGGCCTGAAGGAATGTAACCCCGTCATACCAGGGCATTTTCCCGGACTTATTTGATACGTTGTCCCCTTTCTTGGCGGAGATGGGAATTACAAAGGTTGGATGGATGTCGATCTTCTTTAAAAAAACTTCCAGTTTCGCCGTCAGGTCCATAAATCTTTCTTCAGAAAAATTTATAAGATCCATCTTGTTTGCCACCACGATCACCTGATCCAATCCCAGCAGGCTGATAATAACGGCATGCCGTTGAGTCTGCTCCTGAATTCCTTCATCCGCGTCCACGATCAGGACGGCGGCTTCCGCCTGGGAGGCGCCGGTGATCATGTTCTTCAGGAACTCCTTATGCCCCGGGGCGTCGATAATCACGTATTCCCGACGCTTTGTCCGGAAGAAGGTCTGGGCGGTATCGATAGTAATGTTCCGGCTCCTTTCTTCTTCCAGGTGGTCCATCACGTAGGCGAACTCCACGTCCTTCCCCTGTTCTCGCGAGGCTAGCTTGATCTCTTCCAGCTTATCCGGGGGGAGCGACCCGGTATCGTAGAGGAGACGCCCGATTAAAGTCGATTTCCCGTGATCCACATGCCCGACCATCACAAATGCCAGTTTATCCATATTATCTCTCCTAATTACATATATCCCAGAGCGCGGAGTTTCTGCATGGTGGTGACGGATTCCTTATCCTGAGCGCGCCCGGCCCGTTCCGAGGTTGTTGTGGTCTTCAGCTCCTCGATTACTTTGTCAATAGTATCCGCCGTGGAGGGAACGGGGGCGCAACAGGGAGCGCAACCGATACTACGGTATCTCTTCCCGTCCTGGGCAAAGTAAAGCTCGGTAATGGGGATATTCTCCCGCTTGATGTAAGTCCAGATATCCAGCTCGGTCCAGTGGAGCAAGGGGTGAACCCGGATGTGTTCTTCATCTTCCGCCCGCGACTTGTACTGATCCCAGAGTTCGGGGGGCTGGTTCTCATAGTCCCACTTAAAGCTCTGATCCCGGGGAGAGAAATATCTCTCCTTGGCCCGGATCCCGTGCTCATCTCTTCTGATTCCCAGAAGGAGCGCCTTGAAGTGCCATCTGTCGATCGCCTGTTTCAGGGCGTCTGTCTTCAATGCGTTGCAGCAGGCCAGCTTCTCGCCCTGGTCCGGGCCCATCCCGGCCGCCAGCGCTTCTTCATTACGCGCGATCAATAACTTCAACCCCCATTTCTTCGCGTACTTATCGCGGAATCGGTACATCTGCGGAAACTTGTAGCTGGTATCGATATGCATAGCCGGGAAAGGGAGAGTACCGAAGAACGCTTTTCGGCAAAGCCACATCAGGGTGGTGGAGTCCTTTCCGATCGACCAGAGAACGGCGATATCCTTGAATTGGTAGTAGGCCTCCCTGATGATGTAAATGCTTTTGCTCTCCAGTTCGGATAGTTTATCCATCAGATTTCTCCATTAATCACGCTTTGAATGACATTTTTATTTTCCCCCACCCAATCATAAAGCCTCTCTATCCCCTCCCGGTATCCCGTCCGAGGTTTCCAACCTAGTTCTTTCTCAGCTTTGGTGATATCGCTGACATAGGTCGGTTGATCGCCGGGGCGCCACCCGGCAAAGGCGGGGGTTATCTTCCGGCCGGTTAAATCCGAGAGCAGATCCAGGAATTCGAGGAGTGAGATCCGGTTTTCCAGACCACCCCCGATATTATAGATCCGCCCTTTCGCGGTCTCTATATTCTCGATCGTTTGATCAAAGCAGTTCAACAGGTCATCGATATAAAGAATATCGCGAACCTGTTTTCCATTGCCGTAAATAGTCAACGGCTTTCCCAGCAGAAGAGCGATAATGAACCAGGCAACCCAGCCCTGGTCTTCAATCCCGAACTGGCGCGGGCCGTAGATGCAAGATTGACGTAAGACCACTGTTCTAAGCCCATACATCCTAAAATAATCTCTCACATACTGGTCAGCCGATCCTTTTGAACAACCATAGGGAGAGTGAAAATCAAGCGCTTCCTCCTCGCTTACTCCATCAGGAGCATCTTTAAAGCTGTATCTCTTCTCCCCCTCGATCAGATCAAGATTTTCCAGGTTTCCATATACCTTATTGGTGGAGGCAAATATGAAGATCGGGTCTTGCCCTGATCTCCTTATCGCCTCCAGGAGATTAAAGGTGCCGAGCACGTTTATCTCCAGATCATCTCGAGGGTTTTCGACCGAAGTAGTTACCGCTACTTGAGCGGCCAGATGCAGAATTACATCATAATTTTTTCCGGGGCGTTCCGATTCTCGACCATCATCAGTCGAATTGCGGGGATCAGAAAAAATTTCATTTAAAGATGAATAATCTCTTATATCCGCGTCAATGAACTTAAATTTTCCAATGGATCCGAGCCATTGAAGATTTATCCCGGTTCCGGGACGGGAGAGATTATCCAGAACGGTTACCTCATCACCTCTCTGAATAAATCTTGCCGCCGCGTTGCAGCCGATGAATCCGGCGCCGCCTGTAATCAGGATTTTCATGATGATATCTATTATAGATTAATACCTAAATTGAGCGATTCAAAATTTTACCCGGAGTCCCCGGTCAGGCGGGAAAGATAGTCCAGGCTGTTCTTTATTTCGTCCGCCGTGGCATTGGCGTGTAATTCAAAAACTTTTAACAGATCATCTCTCAGGTATTCGGTAAACCGGGTGAAATCAAGCTCTCCCTGAAGCGGAGCTTTATGGTCCCGGGTAATGGTGACATCATGGATGTGTACCCCGATGAGGTTCGGGCCATATCTCTTTAAATACTCTTCATGGTGCTCCCAGCCGATATTCTCCTTAACCGCCGCATGGCCCAGATCGTGCCAGTAACCGACCGCCGGGGAATCGGCCCACTCGAGAAACCAGCCGATCTCTTCCAGGGAAGGTATCTCCTCGGGGTAGTAGCGGTTCTCTATCCCCAACCGGACTCCCAGTTCCTCAGCTTTCCGGGCCAACTCCCGGAGGCTTCGGGCGGCCTGTTCCAGGTAAAGCCCTTTTTTAGCCTCCCTCCTTCTCCACAGCTTCATCTTGAGCCGGTGATATCTCCCGGTCCCCGTTTCCCCGTTCTCCGCCATAACCATCAGCTTCGGACTGATCGGGTGGATGGGGACCTTCCCCAGATGCAGAACAACGGCTGAAGCCCCCACTTCTTGAGCGGCGGAGATCGTACCCATGGTCTGCCGCACCGCCCATCTTCTCTCTTCCTCGTCCGGATTCGACAATGGGAGAACAGCATGAGAGAGAGTCTTGCCTTTCCGGAGGACAGGGGCGGGACAATAATTATGGAGGCTCGTAACTTTGATCCGCCCCTCTCTCACCATCTCCCCTATATCCCTCACCATCTCCGCCGGCAAGCCGAAACTCAACTCCAGATGATGGAAGCCAAGACCTTCCAGTTCTTCGACCAGGGAGGAGGCTTTTCGATGACGCCAGGCATTCCAGACTGTCGAGATTGAGAACATAAATCGTATACAACGAACCCGCCTTACCCGGGAAGATTATTCATTCTCACGGATAATGCGGGTCATTGGTCAGGAGCCCATCCGAGTAACGGGCTCTCAGATAATTTACTCATGAAGAACGATTATGTTTCCCTTATTTTGATCAAGGGGGGACTCAGAAACTTGGTCTGGTCCTCTTCTTTATTCTCCGTTTTCTATCGCTGGGTTTCTCGTAGTGGCGATGTTTTTTAAGCTGTTTGATAATTCCCTCTTTATCCATCTTTTTCTTAAGTCTCCGCAGGGCCCGGTCGACCGGCTCGTTTGATTTTAATACGACTTTTGGCACGTATATACACCCCCTTTAAATTTTTCTGAGAAAGTTACCAGCATGGCTCATATTCACGAAACCTTTATCCCGGATTATTTCAAAACTGTCAATGATAATACTGCCTATTCCCCATTCCCCATTCCCCATCTATATAATTCCCGTTTCTTCTAGAAACGTTTTATCCAGAGGGCGGGCGGGGGCGTTCGTCTTCTCCAGGTAACGCACCACGTACTTCCCCAGCAGATCTGTCTCCACGTTCAGGCGGGAGCCCTCCGGTTTCTCTCCCAGGTTGGTGTGGGATAAAGTATAAGGGATAATATGGACCGATATTACGTTCTCCGATATCTCCGCGATCGTCAAGCTTACTCCTTCCAGAGCGATGGAACCTTTCTCAACCACGTATGCTTTCAGCTCCGCGGGAAGCGCGATCTTCATGATCCAATCGTGCCCGTTTTTTCGCCGGGAGATTAACTCTCCTCGCCCATCAATGTGGCCGGTGACGAAATGACCTCCCAGTTCCTCATCCAATTTCAGAGCCGGCTCCAGGTTTACCGCGTCGCCCGGCTTCAATTCGCCCAGATTGGTCCGGCGGAGTGTCTCTTCCAGGATATCCATGGTCAAACGCGGCGGGGAGACCTCAACGATGGTCAGACAGACTCCGCTTACCGCCAGACTCTCGCCGGGACGGCGGGCCGAAGCCGACTTTCCGACGTTAATCACCAGCTTGCCGTCTCTCAGACTGATAAGTTCTCCCAGATCCTGTATTATTCCGGTGAACATCTCTAACCTCTCTTGATATAGCCGAAAACATGGATGTCATTTCCCAGACGATTGACGTCCATCCCGGATAAACAATAGGCATCCTTTACGCTCTTTACTCCCAGTCCTCCCACGGCGGGAGGAGACTTCCGTCCGCCGATGATGATCGGGGCGATAAAGAGATGGACCTCATCCACCAGCCCTTCTTCCAGAACGGCAGCAGCGGTCTCTCCCCCCCCCTCCACCAGCAGCCTCATCACCCCCTGCTCCGCCAGTCTCCGGAAGAGGACTTTCAAACTCACCCGTCCCTTTCGGGCCGGGACTTTCAGGCAGGCGGCGCCGCCCTCGGTTATCTTCTTCAGCTTATCCGGTGGGGCCAGAGAAGTCATCGCCAAAATGGTATTGCTCGCCCCTCTCCCCCGAAAGAGGCGGGCCGTGGGGGGAGCATCCCCTCTGCTGTCCAGGACCACCCTCTTCAGGCCCGGGTTGCGGTAACCCATCCGGACGGTCAGAAGTGGGTCATCGGCGATGACGGTATTCAATCCGACCATGATCGCGTCGGAAAGGCTTCTGAGATAGTGAACATATCTCCGACTCGGGAGAGAGCTGATCCACCGCGATCTTCCCCGGCGGTCGGCGATCTTCCCATCAAGAGAGAGAGCCAGCTTTAAAGTGGTATAGGGGCGGCGTTTCTCCGTCCAGATGAAGAAATCACGGTTCAGTTCAAAACTTTCTTCTTCCAGGACACCCGTCTCCACCGAGATGCCGGATTTTTTGAGAATTTTTTCCGCGTGATCCCGATTGAGAGGATCGCGATCGCGGCACCCGATAACCACCCGTCTCACCCCGGAACTGATGATGGCCTCGGTGCAGGGGGGCGTCTTGCCGTAACTGGAGCAAGGCTCCAGGTTGATATAAAGAGTGGCTCCCCGGGCCGACTCCCCGGCCTTTTTCAGGACTTTCGCCTCCGCGTGAGGGGCGCCGTAACTGGAGTGATAGGCCGAGGCGATCACCTGATCGCTTTTGACCAAAACAGCCCCCACCCTCGGGTTCGGCCGCACCGCGAGACCCCCCCTCGCGGCCAGGGAGAGCGCTCTTCGCATATAGTGAATGTCCTTCATGAAGATCCTGACAAATTACGAGATCAGATTATTCCGCTAATAAAGCCTCCGTGAACGCGCGGGGGTCGAACTCAAGCAGGTCAGAGAGGGCTTCGCCGACCCCCACCGCTACTACCGGGATTCCCAGCTCCTGCTGGATGGAGACAACGATGCCGCCCCGGGCGGTTCCATCCAGCTTGGCCAGCAATACGCCGGTCAGCGGTAATGCCTCCGCGAATCGGCCGGCCTGGACCAACCCATTCTGTCCAAACGTCGCGTCCAGGCAGAGGTATATCTCGTCGGGCGCCGACGGCTTTATCTTTCGCAACACCCGGGCAATCTTTTCCAGTTCATCCATCAGACCGGTCCGGGTATGGAGTCGCCCCGCCGTATCGAGGATAAGATAATCATATCCCCGGGAGACAGCCGCCTGCAAGGCGTCGAAGGCGACCGCGGCGGGGTCTCCCCCGTATCTCTGCTGGATAAGGTCGACCCCGATCCGCTGGGCCCAGATCTGGAGCTGCTCGATAGCGGCGGCGCGGAAGGTATCACAGGCACCCAGAAGAACCCGGCTCCCTCCGGCCCGCAGTCTATGCGCCAGCTTGGCGATGGTGGTGGTCTTCCCGGTCCCGTTGACCCCCACCACCATGATAACAACCGGGCTCTCCCGAGCTTTCCCCACCACGGAGAGCGGCTTCGCGTTCTTCGAAAGTAGAGCGATCAGCTCTTCAATCAGTCTCGACTTGACCATCTCCGGCGTCACTCCCTTCTTGTTCTTCATCTCCATCCGGACACGATCCAGCAGATTCACGGTCGTCTCAACCCCGAGATCAACCTCAATCAACGCGGCTTCCCAGTCTTCCCAGAAATCATCGGAAAGCTCCCCCGACTTCCCCAGCCAGTGGGAGATCTTATTCTTTAAAGAGCGGCGGGTCTTACCCAGGCTGTTTCTGTATTGCCTCTTTTTAGTTTTAAGGTTCCCGGTCATCTAATATTTTAATCCTGTTATTCCCGTCAAATAAAATTTTTAATCCTGTTAATCCCGTCAAATAAATAATCCTGTCAAATATTTTTCTTAGAAAAATCGGGTTAAGTCTTTCCGTCCGAAGCCGACCCTTCGATAATGCGTGCTTCGGCCGTTGGAGGAATCTTTCGTCTCCGGATCTCCTCCGCCTTCTCTCTCAACTGCTCCACCACCTGGTAGGGGACCTTCACCGATCCTATAAAAATATTCTCTTTATTTGACCCGTGACAGTCCGATCCCCCCGTCACCAGAATTCCATAATGGCGGGCCAGTTCCAGGTAGTGGTTGGTAATAAACCTGGAATGGGTCGGGTAATAGGCTTCCAGCCCGGCTAAGCCGAGACCTATCAGTTCCGGGATCAACTCATCCCGGCCCAGTTGATTCGGATGGGCCAGAACCGGCACCCCCCCGGCCCGGAGGATCATCCCCAGAGCCTCTTTCTTGCTGAGTTTCATCTTCGGGACATAGGCGGGGCCATCATTGCCGATGTATTTATGAAAGGCTTCGCGCAGGTTCTTGATATAACCGGCGCGGAGGAGTCCCAGTGCGATATGAAGTCGGCCGATCGACCCGGAGATCTGTCCTGGAAGCAGCCTCTCCAGATCCAGGGGAAACCCCATCTTTTCGAGTTTCTGCAGCATCTTCGTCGCCCGCTCGGATCGAATCTTCCGCAAGAGGGAGAGACGTTCCAAAAGTTCTCTGTCTTCGTATTTTAGGAAGTACCCGAGGATATGCATCTCGGCGTCACCAAGTTCAACGGAGATCTCGATCCCCGGAATGATCTCCACCCCATAGCTCGGGGCCAGCAACACCGCTTCCGGCAACGATTTCACCGAATCATGATCGGTGATGGCGATAGCGGAAAGCTCCGCTTTCCGGGCCTCTTCCAGCGCCTCCCGGACCGAATAAGTGCCGTCCGAGGCGATGGTGTGAATGTGGAGATCCGCAAATTTATTCATCAGGTTTTAATCTCTTGTCTTACCTGATCCAGGATACCGTTCACGAACTGGCCGGACTGGGCGGTGCTGAATTTTTTCGCGATCTCCACCGCTTCGTTGATCGATACGAGGGGAGGGATATCATCCCGGAATTTGAGTTCGTAGATGGAGAGTCGTAATATGTTCTTATCAACCAGGGCGATCCGGTCCAGCCGCCAATTCCGGGCATGATCGGCGATAATCCCGTCAACTCGGTCGAGTTGCTCAATCGTACCCCTGATCAGTTCTCCGGCAAACCGGCGAACCTTGTCGGGGGCGCGATTAACATTCCAGAAATCGGATAAAGTCTCGTCGAGATCCTTCCGGTTCAGATCATAGCCGTATAAAAACTGGAGGGCCAACTCTCTCGCCTGTCGTCTCTGTCCCATATTGCTCTCTTTATCCCGGGAACGTTATTTCCGGGCTAAATCGTAACTACTCAGGTTATCAGGTTCAAGGTTCAAGGTTCAAGGTTGAAAACATGTATAAAGCTGCAATTTCGGGAACCAGGCAACCGTGAACCGTGAACCCCTCAACCGTGAACCCCTGAACCTGAGTAGTTACGCTAAATCTTTATACAGGTTCGCCATCTCGATCGCGGCCATGGCGGCATCGAAGCCTTTATTCCCCGCCTTGGTCCCCGCTCTTTCTATCGCCTGTTCCAGCGTATAGGGAGTGATGACCCCGTAAGAGACGGGGATGGCACTCTCCTGTCCGGCCGCGGCGATACCCCGGGTGACCTGGGTGCTGATATACTGCCAATGAGCTGTATCCCCTTTGATTACCGCTCCCAGGCAGATGACGGCGTCATACTTGTCGCCCCGGGCCATCCGGGCGGCAACCGCGGGGATCTCCCATGAACCGGGGACCCAGGCGACCTCGATATCATCGTCATCGGCCCCGTTTCTCTTCAGGGCGTCCACCGCTCCTTCGAGGAGCTTCCCGGTAATAAATTCATTAAAACGACTGATCACGATTCCAAACTTCAGCCCTTCAGCCGAAAGTTTCCCTTCAAATATCTTCACAATACACCTCCTTGCATTAGTATGTTTTCACGTAACTTCTCAGGTTGTCAGGTTCACGGTTCACGGTTCACGGTTCACGGTTTGTTGCCTTGCGCACTTCATATGTCTTGAGATAGTTGATGAATCCACGAACGGCAGCACGTGTTCGTCTGACCTGCTCGTAAACAACTTTGAATTCGTTGGGCAAACGGTACACTTTCCGAGTCAATTCGCGTGCCAATTGCCAAGCATCAATATCTTAAAACCGTTCAATCTTCATCACTCTCTAACCGTGAACCTCTGAACCGTGAACCCCTGAACTTGAGTAGTTATGTTTTCACTTCAAACTTTAGTCACCCTCCTTCGCTATTACATAGCTACGGCGGGTAAACTTTAGTCACTTTAGCTCACTTTAGTCACTTTAGTTCACTTTAGTCACTTTAGTCACTTCACTTCACAGCCTATGACCCATCTTCTCCTTCTTGGTCTGGAGATAGCGATAATTATGTTTATTTGGGGGGATCTTGATGGGAACAATCTCTGTAATACTCAGCCCGTATCCGCTCAAGCCGATAATCTTGCGCGGGTTGTTGGTCATAAGACGGATACTGGTCAAGCCTAATTCCCGGAGGATCTGGGCGCCGATCCCGTACTCCCTGAGATCGGCATCGAAACCAAGCTGTTCATTGGCCTCTACCGTGTCGAGCCCCTGGTCCTGGAGGTAGTAAGCCATGAGCTTGCTCTCCAGGCCGATCCCCCGCCCCTCCTGGTCCATATAGAGAATGACCCCCCGGCCTTCTTTCGCGACTCTCTTCAGGGCAAAATCAAGCTGTTCCCCGCAATCACAACGTCTGGATTTAAAGACATCGCCGGTCAAGCACCTTGAATGTACCCGGACCAGGACATCCTTCTCTCCTGCTACGTCTCCCATTATCAGCGCCAGATGAGGTCGGCCATTATCCACAGTTGACGTAAAGAGTTTGAGAATAAAATCCCCATAGGCGGTCGGGAGAAAAGTGGTCACTATCTCTGTAACCAGCTTCTCAGTGGAGCGGCGGAGATGGATCAGATCGGCGATCGTCCCCATCTTCAGTCCGAACTTCGCCTTAAACCGCCGTAACTGGGGAAGGCGGGCCATGGTCCCGTCATCATTGATAATCTCGCAGATGACCGCGGCCGGTTCCAGACCGCTTAAACGCATCAGGTCAACCGCGGCCTCGGTATGACCGGCCCTGACCAGCACTCCTCCCGGCCGGGCTTCAAGGGGAAAGACATGTCCGGGTGTAACGACATCCCCCGGACCGGAGTGCGGGCGGGAGAGTATCTTTATCGTTCGGGCCCGATCTCCGGGGGAGATGCCGGTCGTTATCCCCCGGCTCGCGTCGACTGAGACCGTAAAGGCGGTGCCAAAGGTATCCCGGTTACTCTTTACCATCGGCTCCAACCCCAGCGTCGTCAACCGCTCCGCGGTCATCGGGACGCAGACCAGGCCCCGGCCCCGGGAGATCATGAAATTAATCGCCTCCGGCGTAACTTTCTCCGCCGCCATGACCAGATCCCCCTCATTCTCCCGGCCTTCGTCATCGGCCAAGATAATCATCTTCCCGACTTTTAAGTCCTCGACCAAGCTCTCTACTGGATCAAATCCCGTCATATTTCAAACCCCACAAAGTACAGCGAAATAAATATAAATCTAAAAACAAAAACGCCTCAGAGAGATCTTCTCCGAGGCGAAACAAGATAATGCCACTGTAATCTAATCTTCTTCCATCCGGACTCTACCGTCGGCACCGGTCTTTCACCGGTTCATTCCTCCCCGCTCTTCTTCAAAAGCGACGGGTATAGTTCGCGGGCTTACGGAGAGGCCGGTTAATCCACGCTCCTCCGATCACCGCCGGTCGGGAATTTCACCCTGCCCCGAAGATTATGTAGATACTATGGTAGACTAAGTCTAAAAAAGCAAGTAAAATATAAGTGATTCCTATGAGTCCTGCATAATGGTGATCGCTGGGTCATTGCGAGGATCCCGATGAATATCGGGGAACGAAGCAATCTCAATACATTGATCCACACTGAATTATAACTTATCAAATGAGATTGCTTCACAATGACTAATTAGGCTATTTTGCAGAAGCCTTATAAGTGATTCCTCGGTTTTACTTGGAGATCAGCGCATTGAGTCTTCTCTTCGCTGTTTTGGTAGATGCTTCGGAAGGATGGCGAGGGGTGAGGATGCCCGAGCCGATACGACACCTCCTTATTCAAATGAGGGACGATCCTGACTCATTATGGGAGGACCCGGATTTAACAATACTGGCCGTATAAATTGATTCAGGAACTATTCTCAAAACTAAAAGTGTGAAAAATTTTGGACACTACCAAACGCCGCCTTTTCTTCTTTATTCAATTAAACTAGGAGCCTGTCCGAGTAATAATCTCTGACGCGCCGCCTGTCACTTGCGAGCGAATCAAGGCGCGAGGCCGGAGCAACGCAGAGTCGCGACGCAAGTGACGGCTGCCTAAAGGGTTTCGGCGGGGGGCAGCTGCCTGTGGCGTTGTCCGGCCCTTGGCGGGAACGATGCGTTCAGCATCGCCTGCGTTGCCGTACCTTGCATTCGGCCGCCCGGCGCTCGAAACGCGTCGAGAGCCATTACTCGGACAGGCTCCTAGGTTATCTCGTCACCGGGATATCACCGGAATTCCCGTAATACGCGCGGGTTAAACCCCGGATCGCCCACAGGCCGGAGGTATCCCGGAAGATCCCGATGTCATCCGAAGAGTTACCATCGAAGTCGGCGGGTACCGGCTCGTCGGAGCTCGTTCCGTAGTAGCACCGGGTCAGACCTCTCACCGCCCACAGGCCGGACGATGATCGGAATATCCCGGCCTCCCAGGTCCCGTCACCTGAGTAGTCACCAGGGATCGCCCTATCGCTACTCCCCCCGAAGTAGAGCCGACTTACGCCTTTCAGCGCCCAAAGCCCCGAACTCTCACAGTATAGCCCGATCTCCTTCGTGCCGTCCCCATCGTAGTCCCCGGGCACCGGGATGCCCCCTCCCTGACCGAAGTAGACTCGGGTCACGCCCTTTACCGCCCAGAGGCCGGACGAACCCCGGAAGATCCCGATCTCACAGGCGCTCGAGGGGTTGAATTGCAGGGGTACTGCGATGTCGGAGGAAGACCCAAAGTAAGCCCGGGTCACTCCCCTTATCGCCCAAAGACCAGATGATCCCCGGTAAACCCCGATCACGGCTGTGCCGTTGCCGTTATAGTCCCCGGAAATAGGCATATCCAAACTCGTGCCGTAGTAGCACCGGGTTATCCCCCGAATCGCCCACAAGCCTGAAGTCCTCCTGAAGAGAGCTATGTCTGAGGTGCCATCCCCATCATAGTCTCCTGAATCAAGGATTATAATCGGAGGGATGGGAGTGGGCGTGGGAGTGGGAATAGGAGTCGGTCCCCCGGTATGATAAAGTACGACCAGCCCGTGATTATAATCACCGATCACCAAGTCCGGCCAGCCGTCGTTATTAATGTCCTTCACGTCAAGACCCTGAGCATTATAATGGCTGGCGTAGGGAATATTATAAAGTTCTTCCGGGAAGAGGGTTCCGCCCGGAAGCTGGAGAAAAATCCCCACCTTACACCAGCCACCGTGGACTACTACTACATCTTTCCGTCCGTCTAGATTTACATCGGCCACGGCAACAGTTTCAGGAATGTCGTAGGCATTATATGTAGCGGTATGGGCAAGAGTACCACTGGCGGTCTGGGAAAAAATAGCAAGCCTGGCATTAGGACTATTACCCCCATAAGTCATAACCACATCGTCGAGCCCATCTCCGGTTACGTCCCCGACAGCGATATTGTTAGCATTGCCAACGTCTATATCATAGTCCACTTTTGGGGCTAAGGTCCCATCAGGCTTTTGAAGGAAAACCGAGAAGTTGGGATTGGCATATCCCTGCCCGTTCATTTTAACCGCATCGATCCTGCCGTCATGATTGAGATCTCCAACAGCGACGTCATCATATCCGGCCTGATTGCAGGGATACGTGGTCATGTCGCTAAAAGTTCCGCTCTCATTCTGAATAAAGACACCGATATAACTTTCCCGCCAGTGGGGAATAACAACATCGGCGCGCCCATCTCCATTGAGATCACCCACAGCAATCGCATCAGGGCCATCACCGGTAATGTAAACCACCTCGTCTGCCATGGTGCCGTCCATCTGTTGCAAAAAGACACCGATATAGTTCCCCGTTTCCACCACTATATCGTCCCTTCCGTCGTAATTTAAATCTCCCACAGCCAGATTATCCGGCGAGGGAGGAGCGTAATAGATAGTAGGAGAACCAAGAGAACCGTCGGTTTGCTGGTAGAAAATGTAGAGGTAGTCTTCTGTGGTCAGGGCCACATCATTTCGGAAGTCGTGGTTAAAGTCACCGATCCCGACACCATCACCGTCCGGGGCGTCATATACTACATAGGGCTCAAAAAGCTCCTCCTGGCTGTATATTAAAGAAGGAAAAGTTGCGCCCAAGGTCAGTACAAATGATGCCATAAGATATATTTTTTTCACTATTACTTCCTCCGGGGAGATATTAATTCATTTTCGTTCATATTTCGGTTATATTGTAATCGTGTTTTATGATAGGTTAAAGAGGCTTAACCTCCGAGATTTTAATGCCAAAGGCATTATTTTACCTTTGTTCACAAGTCGAATATGAGTTTTAATTTTCCGGGATTTATCTACGATAACAATTATAGGTTGTTTTGTCAAAATAATTTCACGAAAATTCTTCTCCTACGATATTTCCCTCCTCCAGTCCGGACCTGGTGGAAAATTTTCACAATCTCACCAGGGGAATACACTACTCCAGAGAAAAAGCCGGGTCTCTCCTTCCGGGCTCAGGGCCAGACTCACTGAAAATCTCGTGGCAAGATTTATTCCCTCAGTTCTCACAGGATGTCACCCTGATTCTTGCTGGGAATAGAGAAGAAGAGTATTTATTGCGGAGGAGAAAGAAAAACGACGGATGGGGAGGGGGGAGTTTGACTGGGGGGATTTAACTCGCTTTAGCTTTTTTCTTGTCTCTCTCCCCGGAAGCGAGGCGGACGGAGACGACCTTGGAGACACCCGACTCCTCCATGGTAATCCCATAGAGAATGTCGGCCTGACTGATCGAAAGTTTATTATGGGTGATGATGATGAACTGTGCCTCCGCGACCAGTTTCTTGACCAGCTCAACGAACCGGCCGATATTGGCTTCATCGAGGGGGGCGTCAATCTCATCCAGTATATAGAAGGGGCTGGGCTGCACTTTGAAGAGGGCGAAGATCAGGGCGATGGTGGTGAGGGCTCTCTCCCCGCCGGAGAGAAGAGCGATATGGGATAGTTTCTTCCCCGGGGGCTGGGCAATAATATCGAGCCCCGACTCCAGGATATCTTTCTCATTGTCCAGGACCAGGTCCGCCTTTCCTCCCCCGAAGAGTTGGGAGAAGAGGTCCTGGAAATGCAGTCGGACCACATCATAGGTCTCCTGCAGTTTCTCGCGGGCGGTGATATTGATCCTGGTGATCGCCACCTCGATATCCCGGGCCGCGTTTTCCAGGTCTTCCTTCTGCTCGGTGAGGAGAGAAAACCGTGACTCGTAGTTCTCCTTATCCGAAAGCGCCGCTAAATTAACATCGGTCATCCGGCCCATCTTCTCCCGAAGCCGGTCTATCTCCGCGTCCAACGCTTCGGGGGCCTGCTCCTGGGATGAGGGCTCCAGTTCATCCAGTTCGAGGCCGTATTTTTCCCTCATCCGCTGACAGATAGACTGTTCCTTTACCCGCAACTCGGCCAGGGTAACATCCTGGGAACCCAGGTGGGCCTGCACTTCCTGGAAACGAGGACGCACCTTATGGTAAACCTCTTCTTTCTCTTCATAGCTCCGGTCCAGCTGGCCGATCTCCTCCTCCATTACCCCGACCCGTGCTTGCAGATCATCAACGGTCCGTTCCCATTTCTCGATCTCCTCCCGGAGCCGCTCGGTCTCCTCCCGCAACGATTCTTCCCGCCCTTCATCTTCCGAAATCCTCCGGTGTCTCGCCTCCAGCAACGCTTCCTGGTTCCGGTTCTCGGAGAGAAGCCGATCGTAACGACCGGAGAACCCCTCCTCCCTCTCCCGGGAAGATGCCAGCGCGATCTTCAACTCGGTCACCTCCGTCTCCAGTCGACGCAGGGCGTGAACGCGTTCATTCAACCGTTCCCGGATCCGGGCGATCTCATTCTCCTTGTCCTGATCCCCAATGGGGCTATCGGCAAGGTTCTTTTCCAGTTGCTTCAAGCGGCCGGTCGCCTTCTGTTCTTCTTCCAGCAAGGAGTTAAGTTCATCTCGCGCCCCCGCCAGATTCAGGGTTAATTTCTGGAGATTCTTAAGGCTTCGTTCCTGCTCGTTCCGGCTCAGGGCATGATCTAGTTCCTGCTGATGCAGATCCCGGAGCGCCAGCTCAACCTGTTCCCGGCTCTTCTTCAAAAGGTTGTCGGCCTCCTCCTCCTCGGTCTCCAGGACGCTTCTTTCAGCGCGCAGACGCGACAGTTCCGTCTCGATCTCTCCCGGTTCAAGCCTCGATGAGGGCGCCTCTTCCCCCGCCCAGAAGATGATTCCCGGGGGAGAGACCGTCGCCCCCTCGGAGGTTATCCCGGTCCCGGGTAAAGTGGGAACTCCCCGATTCAGATATCGGGTAAGATCGGAGACGGGAAACGCCTCTTCCAGAAGAACCTGCCCCGCCCCCTGAAGAGGTTCGAGGAAAGTTGCCTGATCAACAATCCCTGTTCCGTCGGGGCCTTCCGCCCGGTTTGGACGGGAGGCGGCGGTCTCCTGAAGCCACTCATGCACGATAAGCCGAATCGGTCCCGCCTTCTTTGCCTTCAGGTACTCGATCGCAGCCAGCGCGGCGGAGGCGCCCCGGACCACTACGGCCTGCCCATTCTCGCCCAGGGCGGACCGGACCATCTTCTCGGACCCGGGCCGGATCTCAATAAAATCTTCCAGCCGGCCGATTACTCCTTCCAGCCCCTCCGCCTTCTCCCGGGCGGCGCTGATGAGGATCTCCGCGGCGGAACCCGGTCCTTCTTCAGCCCGGTTCCGCAACAGCGTCTTCTGTGACTCCCGCTCGCTGATCTTCACCAGCATCTCTTCTTTCCGGCGTTGCAACGCCCAAACCTGCTCCTCCATCTTTCGAGCCCGCTCTCTTTCTCCGGCCAGCTTCTCCTTGAGACCGCTCAAATTCTCCTCCGCTTCCTCGACCCGGGGCCCGGCTTTCTCGATCTCGGCCCGCAGTTCATCTTCTTCCGCTTCAATACCTTCCAGCTCCACTTCCAGTCTTCTTTTCCGGAGGATGATCCCCTTTCCCCCCACCTGCAGGCCCAATAGCTCGTTCCGGAGGTGACCTTCCCGGCGGAATATTTCCAGAGACCGCGATTGGACGGCGGCCAGTTCTTTCTCCACCGCCGACCGGTCGAGGCGAAGAGACTTCAACCCCTGCTCCTTCTCCCGGAGGGCCTCCGCTCCAGCCCGATTGTCCCTTATTAATACCTCGCGGGCCTTTCTCAGTTCTTCCGCCTCCTTCTTCCCGGCGGATAAAGAACTCTTGATATCGCTTATCTCCTCCCCCACCCGCTCGCGCTCATGTTTCAGTTCACCCCCCCGCTCGGCGTTCAACTCGATCCGATGACGATCCTTATCGATCTCCGCCCTCTTGCCGATCAGTTCCGCCCGGAGTGAAGAGAGCTCCTCCCCTCTCTTCCGGCGGTGATCCCGAAGTTTAAACAGTTCCTTCTCTACCTCTTCCACTTCCTTCTCCAGGTCCCGATACTTCCCCTCCCAGCGCTGTTTCTCATCGCCCAGTTCCCCTGCCCGACGTCGGATCTCGGCCAGCTGCAACAGGCCCGATTGGGTCTCCAGTTCACGTAACCGGTCCCGATGCCGGCTATATTTTTCCGCCTGCCGGGCCTGGCGTTCGGCAATGGAGAGCTGGCGCTGGACCTCTTTTAAGATGTCATCCACCCGGAGGAGGTTCGTCCGGGTCAATTCAAGCTTCCGGAGGGCTTCTTCTTTCTTCTTCCGGTAGCGGCTGATCCGGGCCGCTTCTTCCAGCAGTTCTCTTCTTTCTTCGGGACGAGCCTGGAGGATCTGATCAACCCGGCCCTGACCGACCAGGGAATAAGAGCGGGTGCCCAGCCCGGTGCCCAGGAGCAGCTCATTGATATCCTTAAGCCGGCAGGGCTTCTTATTGAGAAAATACTCACTCTCGCCGGAGCGATAGATTCGGCGCGAGATGCTTACTTCAGAATACTCGATCGGGAGTTTCCCGTCCGAGTTGTCAAAGATGAGATTTACCTCCGCCATTCCGACCGGCGGTCGACCGGAGGTCCCGTTAAAGATGATATCTTCCATCTTATAACCGCGCAGTATCCGCACCCGCTGTTCGCCCAGCACCCAGCTGATCGCGTCGACAATATTGGTCTTCCCGCAGCCGTTGGGACCAACGATGGAGGTTATACCGGGGAGAATCTGGAGGGTCGTCTTGTCGGCAAACGACTTAAATCCGTTCAGCTCCAGTTTTTTTAAATACATAGGGCTTAGCCCTCACTTCGTTCGGGCAACTATCATCATTTTTTTGACCCCGATAAATCGGGGCAGGCACGATTAACAAGATTTACAGGATTTTAGAAAACAAACGCTTTAACGTCAAAACCAGCCGTTTTTTTATCTATCCTGTTAATCCTGTCTAATAACTTTTTGAAATTCCGAAGCAGTAAGTTATCGCCTTCGACGCTAACTTAACAGAGACGCACTGAAACTACCGCCGATTGAAATATTTGATACTCTCCGATACTTTATTTTAGCGCGGCTCCAGCTTAAAATAAAGTATAGATGAAGGGGGAGGTGGCGGGATTACTGGTCAGAAAGATCAGCGCAAAAAGCAGAAGCAGCAGTACCATAATCGGCAGGAGCCACCATTTCTTCCTGACTCTTAAAAAATCCCAGAGTTCTTTCAATAGACCAATTTTCATGATATTGATTTAGTCCGTAACTTAACAGAATTAAAATTGACGCTCGTAATGCTCTTGGCTGAAAGAGTAAGGATCGCGCCTGATCCAGTACGAGTCGGCGTTCCGGTCGAACTTCCGGTCGAGGGGGTTTTTCCCAAGTAACCGCATAATGAGCCCGATTACTGTAAAACCAATATAAAATACCAGACTTAGAACAAGGGTTGTGACTAAAAATGCTATCGTACGGGTAATTACCATCCAGACCAGATAGATCGGCTTCAGAGAATAGAGAAAGATCAGGCCCCAAAGATAGAGAATAACGGCTATCCCGTAGAATACCAAGTTAAAGGTCATAAAGCCTTTAATCAAGCCGAAACCGGTCGCGACCACGATCAAAGCAGCCGGAACAAACCGGGCAAAGGCCTGTAAGTCTTTCCTGGTCGGATTAAAATCGTAATCAATCAAGGGTAAACTCCTTCATCCAGTCGAACTCTTCCTTCCACTCCTTCTGCTTCTTCTTATCAAGGATATAATTCCCCAGCACCAGATAGTCCATCTTGGTCCGCATAAAACAGCGAAAGGCTTCCTCCGGGGTGCAGACGATCGGCTCCCCGCGCACGTTGAAGGAAGTGTTCACGATCACCGGGCAGCCGGTCATCTCGTCAAATTTCTTGATGATATCGTAATAGAAAGGGTTGTCCTCCCGTTCCACCGTCTGGAGGCGGGCGGAATAATTCACATGGGTGATCGCGGGGACATCCGAACGAACCTGGTGGATAATAGTCCGGAAACGAAGATAGTCTTCATTCCCGATCATCTTCTCCACTTTTTCCGCGTCTTCTATCCGGTTGACTTCTCTCAGTTCCTGAACTTCTTTCCGGAGCCGTTCTTTCTGCTCCGCCAGCAATCCGTCAAGTTCATCGGGACCCGGCATCGGCTTTCTTCGCTCTTCCAGGACATCCGTCACCAGCAGCATATAGGGACTGGCGTAATCGGTCTCAAAGAAGTCGGCTACCCGTTCCCGCAGGACAGCCGGGGCGAAGGGCCGGAATGATTCCCGGAACTTGATCTTCAGGTTCATGATCGACTGCATCTCGGGGGAACGGGCGTCGCCCAGGATGCTGCGCGCCCCCAGGGCGCGGGGCCCGAACTCCATCCTCCCCCGGTACAATCCGATCACATTCTGGTCCAGGATCAGATCGGCCACTCTCTTGGACAATTCCTCATCCGGAACGTACTCATAATCGGCCTTGATCTCCTTGAGATACCGCTCGATCTCATCGTTGGTAAACTCGGGCCCCAGGTAGGAGCCTTTTTGAAAGTCCTGGCCCGGCGTCACCCGGCGGGGGTTTTCCAGATACTGATACCAGACGAAGAGGGCCACGCCCAGGGCGCCTCCCGCGTCGCTGGCGGCGGGCTGGATCCAGATATCTTTGAATGGCCCTTCCCTGAGGAGACGGCCGTTGGCGACGCAGTTCAGCGCCACTCCACCGGCCAGGCAGAGATTCTCCATCCCGGTCTCTTGATGAATATGCCGGGCCATCTTGAGTAAGATCTCCTCGGTAACATCCTGGACTGAACGGGCACAGTCCATGTAAAACTGGGTCATGGTCGCCTCGGGCTTCTGGGGAGGGGCTCCGAAGAGCCGGCTGAACTTCTTCCCTACCATCTTCAAGCCTACGGGATAATCAAAATAATCGACGTTGAGCTTGAAGGAGCCATCGTCCTTGATATCGATAAGATTGTCCTTGATCAGATCGACATACTTCGGTCTCCCGTATGGCGCCAACCCCATCAACTTGTACTCGCCGGAGTTGACCTTGAAGCCACAGTAGTAGGTAAAGGCGGCATACAAAAGCCCCAGGGAGTGGGGGAAGTAGATATCCGCCAGCAACTCCACCCGGTTATCCCGGCCAACCCCGTAGCTGGTGGTCGTCCACTCCCCTACCCCGTCAATGGTGAGAATGGCCGATTCCTGAAAGGGAGAGGGGAAGAAGGCGGACGCGGCGTGGGATTCATGATGCTCCGGGAATATGATCTTTCCTCGAAAGCCCAGTTCCTTGCTCAGTGTCTCGCGGATATGTATTTTCTGCTTGAGCCAGATCGGCATCGCCTGATGGAACGAACGGATACCCCGGGGGGCGTAGGAGAGGTAGGTCTCCAGAATTCGTTCAAACTTCAAGAGGGGCTTATCATAAAAACCGACATACTCGACCTCATCCATGGTGATCCCGGCCTCCCGGAGACAGTAATCGATCGACTGGCGGGGAAAATCAAGGTCGTGTTTGACCCGGCTGAAGCGTTCCTCCTGGGCGGCGGCGATAATTTCTCCATCCTTAATCAGGGCGGCGGCGGCGTCATGATAGAAAGCTGAGATACCGAGGATGTACATTTTTAAGTGCCTTAAGTGACTAAAGTGAACTTCCGCCTTCGCTAGCCTCCTTCGCCATAGTAGCCTATGGCTACGGCGGCTGAAAAGCTACGGCGGATAAAAAAGTTTACCCGCCGTAGCTATGTAATAGCGAAGGAGGGTGACTAAAGTTAAATCAGCTCCCTTTTTATGAATGTTAAATTTTATTTCCGACGGGCTTTCAGGTTTTTTATCAACGCGGGGACAATCTCAAAGAGGTCCCCGATCAGCCCGTAGGTGGCCACTGTGAAGATCGGGGCGTCCGGATCCTTATTAATGGCTACGATCGTGTCGGAAGACTGCATGCCGACCAGATGCTGGATCGCCCCGGAGATTCCACAGGCGATATACATCTTAGGCTGGACGGTCTTCCCGGTCTGACCTACCTGGTGCGAATAAGGGATCCAGCCGGCGTCCACCGCGGCCCGGGAAGCGCCGACCGCTCCTTCCAGAAGGTCCGCCAGCTCCTGGAGAAGGGCGTAATTCTCCGGTCCTTTCATCCCCCGCCCCCCTGAAATGATGATATCGGCCTCGGCGATATTGACGGCATATCCCAGCTCTTCTACCGATTCCAAAAACCGGGTTCGGGAAACGCATTCCTCCGGTTTAACCTCAACCCGGATAATCTCACCCCGGCGGTCCGGATCCGGGGTTGCTTCCTTCATCACTTTATGGCGGACGGTAGCCATCTGAGGGCGATAATCTTCACAGATAATAGTCGCCATGATATTGCCCCCGAAAGCCGGACGGGTCTGGAGCAAGAGACCACGCTCCTCATCGATAGCCAGGCCGGTGCAGTCCGCGGTCAATCCGGTCTTGATCTCAGCCGCTACCCGGGGGATGAGAGAACGCCCGATAGAGGTTGCTCCGGTCAGCACAATCTCCGGCTTATGTTCTCGGATCAGACGGGAGATAATCCGGGAGTACGGCTCGTCGAGAAAATCGGCGAGGCTCGCGGACTCCACCAGGAAGACTTTATCAGCGCCCCGCGCGAAAAGACCGGGCACCTCCTTCTCCACATCGTTCCCGATCAGGACCGCGGAGAGTTCAACGCCTTTTACATCGGCCAATTGCCGACCCGCGCCCAGGAGTTCAAAGGTCACGGACTGGATCTTTCCCTTCTTCTGTTCAGCGCAGACCCAGACCCCTTGGTAGGTATCGAGTTCATCTTCGGCGTGGTGCTCCTTCCGCAAAATGATGGCCCCGAATTTGCAGGCTTCCACACACGCCCCGCACAACGTGCAGGCATCATGATCGATGACCGCCAGGCCGTCCTGCATCTCGATGGCCCCGTAAGGGCATGACCTAACGCAGATCGAACAACCGACGCATTTCTGTTTTATTATTTCAATCGGCATTAAAATTAGGTTAAAAAAACTTCTGTTTTTCCAGAGCGGCGACCAGGCGATCTACCATCTCCGCGGGTTCTCCTTGAAATATCTCTCCCCCCTCGCGAGCGGGCGGAGAAAAGATCTTTACCACCTGGGTGGGAGAACCATCCAGACCGATAAATTGTTCATCAACACTGATATCGGCGGCAGTCCAGGTAATAATCTCCGCTTTCTTCGCTTTCAGCTTCCCTTTCAAAGAAGGGAGACGCGGTTCGTTGATCTCTTTGACCACGGTCAGGAGAATGGGCAGATCCCCTTCTATAATCTCGTAGCCTTCCTCGGTCATCCTCTGAACGCGGATCGTCTCTTCTCCGATCTCCTCGATCTTCTTGACATAGGTAATCTGGGGAATATCCAGCTGGACGGCGATGCCAGGACCGACCTGGGCGGTATCACCGTCGATCGCCTGCTTCCCGCAGATAATAATATTATAATCCCCTTTCTTCTCTATCCCCCGGGCAAGGGTATAGGCAGTCGCCAGGGTATCGGCCCCGGCGAAGGCCCGGTCACAGAGATGAATCGCCTCATCCACCCCCAGCGAAATCGTCTCACGCAGAGCGTCCTCCACCTGGGGCGGCCCCATGCTGATCACGCTGACCGTGCCTCCGTACTTCTCTTTGATCCGGACCCCCTCCTCGATGGCGTAGAGGTCGAAGGGGTTGATGATGCTCTCCACCCCTTCCCGGACCAGGGTATTGGTCTCCGGGTTGATCCGGATCTCGGTAGTGTCAGGGACCTGTTTGATGCAGACGATTATGTTCATGAAAAAAAGTGACTAAAGTGAGCTTCCGCCTTCGCTAGCCTCCTTCGCCAAAGTAGCCTATGGCTACGGCGGCTGAAAAGCTACGGCGGATAAAAAAGTTTACCCGCCGTAGCTATGTAATAGCGAAGGAGGGTGACTAAAGTTTCATTTCTTGCTCGCGCTCTCCCGGATCAACTGGGTGCCGATCACGTCCCGCTGGATCTGATTGGTCCCTTCGTAGATCTGAGTAATCTTGGCGTCGCGCATCATCTTCTCAACCGGATACTCCTTCATATAGCCGTACCCGCCGAAGATCTGAACCGCGTCGGTGGTCACGCTCATGGCTACATCGGAAGCGAACAGTTTGCAGATCGCCGAATCCTTGGATATCCTCTTCGCCCCCGCGTCGACCGTCCGGGCAACGCTGTAGACCAGGGCCCGGGCCGCTTCCACCCGGGTCGCCATGTCAGCCAGCATCCACTGGAGCCCCTGGAAGGTGATAATGGGCCGGCCGAACTGTTTCCTCTGACGGGCATACTCAACCGCCGCGTCCAGCGCCCCCTGGGCAATGCCAAGCGACTGGGACGCTACTCCCGGACGGGACTGATCCAGCGTCTTCATGGCAACGATGAAGCCCATCCCTTCCCGGGAGATCAGGTTTTCCGCGGGAACTTTGCAGTCCTCAAAGATAAGTTCCGCGGTGGAGGAAGCCCGGATGCCCATCTTGTGCTCATCCTTTCCGACGGAGAAACCATCCATTCCTTTCTCAACTATGAAGGCGCTCGCACCCCGGCTTCCTCTGCTCTTATCCGTCATCGCGATAACGGTAACAATATCCGCGACACTTCCGTTGGTGATGAAACACTTGGTTCCGTTGAGAATGTAATAATCACCTTCTTTTCTGGCGGTCGTCCTGGTCGCTCCGGCGTCGCTTCCGGCTTCCGGTTCGGTCAGGGCGAAGGCGGCCAGGGTCTTGCCCGTGGCCAGATCGGGAAGGTACTTCTTCTTCTGCTCGTCATTTCCAAAGAGAAGGACAGGGAAAGCCGCCAGGGCGGTAGCGGCCAGGGAGAGCGACATCCCCCCACAGACCCGGCTCAACTCCTCCACCGCGAGGCATAACTCCAGAACCCCCCCACCCAATCCACCGTACTCTTCCGGAAGGTAGATCCCGAACATATCCGACTGCCGCAGGACTTCGACTATCTCCCAGGGGAACTCCGCTTTCTCATCCATCTCCGCCCGGAGCGGTTCTAATTTCTCCTCCGCGATCTGACGGGCAAGGTCCTGTATCATTACCTGTTCTTCGGTTAAAAAATAGTTCATGGCTCCCCCTTAAAATTTTTCTTCGAATAATATTATTTCTAAATTAACAAACAGCCCCCCGAATGAATCAGTCGGGGGGCCCGGTAAAAAGATACTCAGTCCTACTTACTGAAACGTCGGAAGACCAGGGTGCCGTTATGCCCACCAAAGCCGAACGAGTTGCTAAGAGAGAGATCTAACTCTGTGGGGTCAAAGTTCTTCACCTCCCCGCCGATCTGCGACGCGAACTCGGAAGGATCAAAAGCCGTAATCCGGCCGATCCCGCTTCGGCAGGTAACCAACGAGTCCCAGAACTCAACCGGGTTATTGCCGATCGGTGATATCACTCCCATACCGGTGACAACAACTCTCCGTTCCAACATTCCTTCCTCCTTAAATACGACACTTCCCTATTACACACACCTCTATCCGTCTAAAACCAATGGCGGATAGAGGTGGGTTGCGGATTGATTTATTAGATCTTTTCTTTCTTATTCAGACTTGGCGGTCGCTTCAATATACTTGATAGCGGCGCCGACTGTGGTCAATTTCTCCGCTTCTTCATCAGGAACTTCGATATCGAAGGCCTCTTCCAAGGCCATAACCAATTCTACGGTATCCAGAGAGTCGGCCCCCAGATCGTCAATAAATGACGCCTCTTCGGTAACCTCTTCCGGATTGACGCCCAGCTGCTCCACAATGATATCCTTTACTTTCTGAGTTACGTCCGCCATCTTACTTCCTCCTTTATGGTTTGTACTACTTTATATATACATTCCCCCATCAATAATTAAAACCTGGCCGGTGATGTAGGAAGCGGATGGGGAGGCCAGGAAGACAACCACTCCGGCTACATCTTCCGGGGTCCCCATCCTGCTCAGCGGGATCGCTTTTACCATCTCCTCCTTGATCTGAGGAGGTATCTTGTCCGTCATCTCGGTGGCAATAAAACCGGGGGCGACCGCGTTAACTCGAATTCCCCTCGGTGCCATCTCTTTGGCCAGGGACTTGGTCAGAGCAATCAACCCACCTTTGGAGGCAGCGTAATTGGCCTGCCCCGCGTTTCCCATCAATCCGATAATTGAAGCCACGTTTACAATACAGCCGGAACGCTGCTTCATCATGCTCCGGGCGGTGGCCCGGCTCAGGTTGAAGGCCCCTTTCAGATTAACCGCGAGAACCGAATCCCAGTCTTCTTCACTCATCCTGATCAAGAGAGCGTCACGGGTAATCCCGGCATTATTTACCACTATATCTATGCTTCCCCAGAGGTCAAGAATTTTATTAACCGCTTCCTGAACCTGGGAAAGCAGGGAGATATCGACCGTCCAGGCCAGAGATCTCCGCCCGGCTTTCTCGATCAAAGCCGCGGTTTCCTTCGCGCCCGGCTCATCCATATCCAAGACGGCGATGGCGGCCCCCTCCCCGGCCAGCGCCAGGGCGATGGCCCGGCCGATTCCTCTCGCGCCACCTGTGACAATCGCTTTTTTGCCCTCCAAAAACATGACTCTCCTCCTGATTTCTTTGTTAAACCTAAATTGAGCGATTATTGCAGTTCGCCGCATAGAATCGCTCAATTTAGATTTGAATTAACTCTTTTCTGCCTGGATTACAAGCTTGCCTTTATAGTAACCGCAGTAGGGACAGATTCGATGAGGTTGCCGCGGTTGGTGACAATGAGGACAGGGAACAGTCCGAGGAAGACTGAATTTATGCCCCGCCCGGCGGGATCGCTTTCGAGTTTTACTGATCTTTCTCTTTGGAACAGCCATAAAACCACCTACTCCTCGGTTAAAATTTAATTTTATCCAACTCCGCGAAGGGGGAGACACTTCGTTCAACAGAGCAGTCACAACTCCCCTGGTTCAAATCCTGACCGCAAGACGGGCAGATCCCCCGACATTCCGGTTGACAGAGAGGTTTCACTGAAACGGCGAGAATAATATCCGTCCTGATATCGTCCGTCAAGTCAATTGTCTCCCCGCGATCGGTCACCTCTCTCTGGACCTGAAAATCCTTTATCTCCAGCGGTGCTTCAAATTTCTTAAGGCACCGGGAACAGGTAAAACGGACTACCGTGGTCAGCCGTCCTCGAACCAGCAAGATATTGCCGGCCAGAGAAATATCCAGATCATACTGTATCGGCCGATAAAATTCAGCCCCCGGATCCTGGATATCGATAATAGAGGGGGCTTCTTCTCCCCGCGCGGTCAAACCATGGGGAGGAATTGATCTGAGATCGATGAGCATTATCCGGATTTAAAAGCCTTCACCACAGGGGTCGGAACGAATGCTGAGATATCCCCGCCCAGAAGAAAAATCTCCTTCACCATTCTGGAACTGATATAGGAACAGGCTTCGCTGGGCATCAAGAAAATTATCTCCAGCTCGGGGGATAGCTTCCGGTTGGTCAGTGCCATCTGGAACTCATACTCGAAGTCGGAGACCACCCGCAACCCCCGGATCAAGATCCGGGCGCCCTTCCGGGCGGCAAAATCAATCAACAACCCTGAGAATGACTCAACTTCGACCTCCGGCAAGGATGTTATGGACTCACGAATTAACGAAAGCCTCTGAGATAGTGGGAAGAAGGGCTTCTTCTCCATATTGTCGGCAACGGCGATCGTCAGTTGGGGGAAGACCCGGGCGGATCTCTGAATCAGATCCAGATGGCCCAGAGTAATCGGATCGAAGCTTCCCGCGTAGATCGCCCGTTTCCCATTTTTCCTGTCGCTATTCATATCCCGATACAGAAATGTAAGTCCGGTCTGTCCGTATTTTTTAGCTTGAATCTCCTGCCATGATAAATCGGGGAGGACAGGCTTGGTTCGGTAAAAATGTTCGATAACCACCAACCCATCCTCGCGCAACATATCAAATTTCCCGATCAGAGACAATATATTTTCACCGATCGTCTTACCTTTCTCTCCGGAGCTTTCATACGGAGGGTCCGCCAATATCAGATCGAAACGGTCACCCCTCTCCCCCAGCCTTTTCAGGGCAGTCCGGTAATCGTCGGTAATAATCTCGCTCTCTTCTTCCACTGCCAGCCCAGCGATATTGGCCTTGATTATCTCCAGAACGGGGCCGGATCTCTCCACGAAGATAACCTTCTCCGCCCCCCGGCTCAGCGCTTCCAGCCCCAGAGCGCCGGTACCGGCAAAGAGATCCAGTACCCGGCTACCGGCCGCCGTATCCCCCAGAATGCTGAATAATGCTTCCCGGACCCGGTCGGCGGTGGGTCGGACTCGCCGACCACTGAGCGTCTTCAACTTTCGTCCCTTATATTTTCCCGCGATAATCCTCATATTAAAAAAAGTTTGAAGTGCCTAAAGTGTGCTGCCGACTTCGCCAAAGTAGCCTCAGGCTACGACGGCTGAAAAAGTGACTAAAGTTAAATTACCTCATTGTGACGCTCTGTGTCGAATGTTGAACGTTGGACGTTGAAAGTTGAGCGTTGAACGTTCATCCCTTCCAACTTTAGTCACTTTAGTTCACTTTAGTCACTTTAGTCACTTTAGTTCACTTTAGCTCACTTTAGACACTTCTTCTACCCGACATCGCCCAGTTCGAACCGATCTCCATAACGCTCCATAAGCCGGCGGCGGATGGTGGACAGCTCGGGGTCCTTGAGAGCCGGATCGCGTTCAAGCAACTTGAAGGCTTGCCGGCGCGCAAACTCCATCAGGCGGATATCGGCAATAATATTTCCCATCCGGAGCTCCGGCAGCCCGGTCTGCTGGGTTCCGAAGAACTCACCGGGCCCCCTGATCTCCAGATCCTCTCGCGCGATCAAGAAACCGTCATCGATGGACTTTATCACCTGGAGGCGGCGGCGCGCGTCCTCGGTCCGGGGATTGCCCTGGAGGATACAGTAAGCCTGTCGGCGGCTCCTTCCCACCCGTCCCCGGAGTTGATGGAGCTGGGCGAGACCGAAACGCTCGGCATTCTCAATCAGCATAACAGTCGCGTCGGGCATATCGATACCGATCTCCACCACCACCGTCGATACCAGGATCATGGTCTTCTTCCGCCGGAAATCATCCATGGCCCGCTGTTTCTCCCCGGCCGTCATCCGGCCGTGAACCAGGCCCAGACTCAAACCGGGAAAGATCCGGCGCTTCAAATGCTCGAACATCTCAGTAGCGGCCTTCACCTCCAGCACCTCCGATTCTTCCACCAGGGGATAGATGATGAACGCCTGCCCGCCCTGCGCGGCCTGCTCCCGGATAAAGGCGTAAGCCCGGTTCAGTCGCTCCGGTCCGATCCAGTAAGTCTTTACCTTCTCCCGGCCCGGGGGCATCTCATCCAGAATTGAAACATCAAGGTCTCCATAGACGGTCAGGGTCAGGGTCCGGGGAATCGGAGTCGCCGTCATTACCAGAACGTGAGGTTGAAACCCCTTCTTCCTTAACTCCGAGCGTTGCCGGACCCCGAATTTATGCTGCTCGTCGATCACGATCATCCCCAGTTGCTTGAAGGCTACCTTCTTCTGGATCAGGGCGTGGGTCCCGGCCACAATCTGAATCGTTCCCTCCTCTATCTCCCGCAGGATTCTCTTCCGCTCCGCGCCCTTTACCCCGCCGGTCAGCAGGACCGTCTTCAGCCCCAGAGGGGCCAGCTCCCGCTGGATATTTTCATAATGCTGGGCCGCCAGGATCTCGGTTGGAGCCATGATGGCTCCCTGGTAGCCGTTATCCACCGTGGTTAAAAGAGCGCAGACCGCGACCACCGTCTTCCCGGAACCGACATCTCCCTGGAGAAGACGGTTCATGGCCCGAGCGGTGGTCATATCCTCCTTGATCTCCCGGATCACGCGCCGTTGCGCGCCGGTTAAATTAAAGGGGAGCTCCGCGATATAGCGGTCCCGGAGGGGAGTAACCGGTGAGTGGGGCAGGCTCTCCGCCTGGCTTGCCCGTCTCTCCCGTTTCAGCCCCAGCGCCAGTTGAAGGATGAAGAACTCATCAAGAATCAGCCGCTTGCGGGCTGCCTTCAGGGCTTCCCGGTCAGCCGGGTAATGGATGGTCCTGATGGCTTCGTCTAGGGGAATGACCTGCCAGCGGGCACGGAGGTCGTCCGGAAGTAACTCGGGGACCGAGGGCAGATACTGATCCAGGGCCTGCTTGATGATCGTCCGCAGGGCCTTCTGATTCAGACCTTCGGTCAGGGGATAGAGCGGAACAATCCGGCCGGCCTGACTCAGCTCCTCCCCCCCTTCTTTCAGCCGTTCGAACTCTGGATTGGCCATCTGAAGCGTTTGATACCGTTGAACCTTTCCGGTGAAAACATACTCCTCTCCCTGCTTGATAACATTATCCAGATACGCCTGGTTAAACCAGAGGCAGGGCAGCCTTCCGCTTCCATCGTCAACTATCAGCCGAAATACTTTCTTCCCCTTCTTGGTCTTGCTCAAGCCCGTGGCCAGGACCTCTCCCTTGATAACGGCAAATTCTCCTTCCTCAAGAGCCGCGATGGGAGTAAAGTGCCGCCGGTCCTGGTAATCCCGGGGGAAGTAATAGAGAAGATCTTCTACCGTCCGAACATCCAACCGGCCGAAGAGCGTGGCCCGGCGCGGGCCGACCCCTTTGACATACTGGACGTCATTATGTAAGACTGATCTCATAGTTACTCCAACATCCGGGTAAGTGTACTAGGAGCCTCGGGGTGCCGGCAAGCCGCCCCCGATTCTTCCTCAACCGTTAGTTATAATTCTTCGCAGGATTATTTTATACTTGTCTGCCGCCCGGTTTTATGCTAACAATGCAATCTTACATTTAAATACTCTAAAGTTAAAAGGATAATCATACCATGTCCAATGTCTGCGCAATCTGTGGAAAGCGACCGCATTCCGGGAACAAGATCAGCCGCCGGGGTCTGGCTAAAAAGAAGGGGGGGGTCGGCAAAAGGATAACCGGTGTCTCCAAGAGAACGTTCCTGCCCAACCTGCAAAAAGTCAGAGCAGTGATTGACGGGAAGGTTAAGACCATCCGGGTCTGCACCAAATGCATACGCTCCGGAAAGGTCATCAAGCCTTAAGTAAATTTGCCCCGTCCCCAGCGGGGCAAATTTAGGGAATGGGGATTAGGGAATAGGGATTGGTTCACCTAATTCTTATAAAATATCGCCTATTCAATAGTTTTATTAAAATCCCGAAGCGCCGGATCGGCGCTCCGCTTCCCGGATTATTACTGCTCTATCTAACGCCGGCTTTTCTCCAATCTCTTCCGATGCCAGAATAAGAGTACCGGGCTGGCGATAAAGATGGAAGAGTAGGTCCCCACCACGATCCCCACCATCAGCGCGTACGCGAAGTCATTGATCACGGCCCCCCCGAAGAGAAAGAGGAAGACCACCACGATCATTGTGGTGAGTGAGGTCAAGATCGTTCGGTTCAGTACCTGATTGATACTGGCATTGATGATCGCCTCGTCCGATTCACCCCGCATGGCTTTCATATTTTCCCGGATCCGGACAAAGACCACGATGGTGTCGTTCAGGGAATACCCCACGATAGTCAGAAGAGCGGCGATAATCGGGATACTGAACTCCCGAAGCGGAAGGAGGAAAAATCCCGACAGGAAACCGACCGTAATGACAACATCATGGAGAAGCGCCAGGACCGCCCCCAGGGCAAACTTGAACTCGTTAAATCTAAACCAGATATAAGCCGCGATCGCCAGAACCGCCAGGATAATCGCTCCCAGGGCCTGGAGTCGCAGGCGCTGTCCCACTTTGGGGCCGACCATCTCGGTCCTCTGTTCATAGGTCTCAAGTTCGATCCCCGATGTCAGCTCTTCTTTGATCGCTTCGTCGATCTTCTTAGCCGAGCCGAGCGGCGCCCGGATAATAATTCCTCTTCCTCCGCCGTAGTGCTGGACGGAACTGTCTTCCAGCCCGATACCGTCTAATATCCCCCGGATATGTTCAGCCGGCACCTCCTCGGTAAATTGGCGCTGAATCAGAACACCGCCGCTGAAATCAATCCCCAGGTTCTTCTCACCGTTATAGATAAAGATCAGGATACTTACCGCCATCAGGACACCGGAGACAAGAAAAGCCATACGCCGTTTGCCGATGAAATCAAAGTTCGGGTGCTTGAAGATCTGGAACATCTTCAGATTGGTAAACCGGGGACTGAGACAGAAGAGTTCAAAGATTGAACGGGTAACCACCAGGGCCGTGAACATACTGGTACAGATACCGATCGTCAGAGTCAGGGCAAACCCCTTAATCGGACCCGAGGTGGGGAGATAGCTGAATCCCAGAGGATTAAGGAGAACCAGGGCCGCGATTAAGGTGGTGAGATTGGCGTCGATGATCGTCAGAAAGGCCTTCCCGTATCCGGCGGAGATGGCCCGTTTCATTCTCTTCCCGGTTGCCAGCTCTTCCCGGATTCGCTCGAAGATCAGAACGTTGGCGTCCACCGCCATGCCGATGGTGAGGATAATTCCGGCGATCCCCGGAAGTGTCAGCGTGGCTTTAAAGCCTCCGAAGAGAAACGGGAGTATGCAGAGGACGCCGATAATCAAGCCGATATTCAGTACAAGAGCAAAGTTAGCTACCAATCCCGCCAGGAGATAATAGAGGGCCATGAAGATGATGACCGTTATCAATCCCGCCAGCGCCGCCTTGATCCCCTGCCGGATGGAGTCCTTCCCCAGCGAGGGGCCCACCGAGCGTTGTTCCTTGATCATCAACGGAGCCGGATAGGCGCCGGCCGAGAGCTGACTGGCCAGAAGCTTGGCCGAATCAAAGTCAAAGTTGCCTTCAATGTAGCCCTTGCCGCGGGGGATATAGGTTCTGATCAGGGGAGCGGAGAGGACGTTGCCGTCCAGGATCATGGCCAACCGACGTCCGGGGGGATTATCTGTGGCGTTATACTGTTTGGTAACCCGACCGAAGATACGCGAACCCTTACCATCGAATTTGAAGGAAACGATCGGCTCACCGGTTCCGCCCTTGGTGTCGAAGTAAGCGGTGACCAGGTTCTCCCCGTTTAACTCACTCTTCTCCACCAGCAGGAATGTTTCCTCCTTCTCCTCGCCGTCGGCATTCGTGGCCTGATACGTCTTCAGTTCAAAACCCGGGGGCGCCTCACCTTTCTTGATCGCTTCCGCCAACCGGGCCTCATCATCGTCAACCAGCTTGAACTCCAGAAATGCCTGGCCCTGGATCAATTCCAGCGTCTGCTCCGGGTCTCTCACCCCCGGCAACTGGATCAGCAGTTCATTCCTACCCTGCTTCTGGATCTCCGGTTCGGAGACACCGAACTTATCCACCCGGTTCCGCAGAATCTCGAGGGACCCCAGGTTGGCGGCCTGGATCTCCCGGCCGAAGTTGTCGAAGACCTGATCATTGGTCTTGATCTTCTCATCTTTCAGGTCGTACTTATTCTGATAGTGCTCCCGGTAATATTTGACCAGGTCTATCCCCCCCTTCCCCACCTCCTCCTTTAAAGTTTCCATGGGGTCCCGGAGAGAAGCAAGAGAGCGGGTTTTGACGTTCGCCATCAACTCCCGGTAATCATCATCGACATTATCGGCCCCTTTCTTGATCAACTCCAGTTCGTCCACCGCCAGAATGACATGCATCCCCCCCTGCAGATCCAGCCCCAGGTTTAAACGCCCTTTCGTCTCCCCTTCGATATATTTTATTGCCTCTTTATTATCTTCCTGCCCGGGGAAGTAACGCGTCAGGTCGATCCCAGACTCCTCCACTTTCCGCTTCAGCAACTCGATCCCGGAGATGGGGACCTTGCGATCCGCCATGTCATAATCCCGATCCATGCCGGAGAGCAACCGCTGAAACGCCTCGTCCTGATTAACCGCTTCCTTTTTCAGGTACTCCTGTACGTTCTTCTCGGTCAGCGGGTAGGAAGCCAGCGCCAGCAGCGCGACAACCGCCAGAATAATCAATATCTTCCATCTCAAGCCCTTCGACATCTCTCCATCCTCTATCTATTCTTCGCTCTTCCTGGCTACCGTGGTTATATTTCCCCGGCTGATCTCCAGTTTAACGTTATCGGCCGCCTTCACGATAATCGTAGTCTCCTTCACATTGCTGATCACTCCGTGAATCCCGCCCGTGGTCACTACCCGGTCCCCTTTCTGAAGTTCCGAGACCAGCTTCTTGTGATCTTTCTGCCGCTTCTGCTGGGGCCGGATCAGGAGAAAATAAAAGACGCCGAACATCAATATCAGGGGAATA